>Ga0222715_10000453_pt1 | contig 40632 bp, 38 predicted proteins | sample C33_9DmetaG_FD_165056 | JGI IMG/M metagenome (GOLD analysis project Ga0222715, IMG submission 165056) | Estuarine water microbial communities from San Francisco Bay, California, United States - C33_9D | ecosystem: Environmental > Aquatic > Marine > Unclassified | place: USA: California...
AAAAGTCTGTAAGTAAGTTCAGTCATTTAGACTACTCCTTTTTTTTAATATTTATATTGTGAAATTTATCACAATATAAATATTATTCGCTTTCTGCATTTGTGATGATTTATTAGAAGATTTTTTGAAAATCGATGTAACGTTATTCTTATAAACTAGTAGGTACACTTATTGATTCATTGCCCCATTCTTCTAAATAAGGCTTCAAATTAAACTTTCTAGCAGCTGAATCAGATGTCATATATCTTATTTTTCCATATATATCTCGTTCTGGTCCCCAAGCTCGATCATATCTTCCAAGTACCCAGAAAACTCCAGAATATGAGTTTGGGTCTCTGCCATCAAGTGCATATCTGTCGTTTAGTGTAATCATATATGACAATGCTATTTGTGGGTTAGGAGACCATTCAAGTATTTTTTTACCCCAGAGCATTCTTAAATAATTTTGAATGATGCCTTGTTCTCTTAATTGATTTTGAGCTGCATTCCATATCTCATCATGGGTCTCAGAATAAGTCAATTGATCTAGTGAATATACATACTCTCTTTCATCGTTAGCATGCTCTTGAAGTGTTTTAACTGCCCATTCTGGTAATGAGGAATACTGGTTATAGTTAGCTCTTCTTACACATGTGTGGTATCCCAATTCTCTCCATGTAATGAGTTCATCAAGAAAACTATCAAAATTAATGCTTCCACCCCACCAGCCTTCTCTTCTTCCAACTAAGTTTGTTTTAATCTGTTCCGGAGACCATGATTCATGTTTAACTAGCTTTTCGAAAACTTCATGAGTTGATATGTGGCCAAAATGAAAGTACGGAGACATTTGACTACTTGCATTTTTAGATGGATCATTACTAAATTGTGCATAATTACTAAAGCCTTCGCTTAGAAAACTATCAAATCGATTTGATGCGTTCTTATAGCCACCTTCAATTGAACTAATACCAACAGTTTTGTCAATATCTAAAGAGTCTAAAAATTTGTCTATATTTGAATTCTTGAAATCAAATGGCTTCCATTTTTTTTTAGAAGAGGAAATTAATTTTTCATCAAATTTTTTAGTTAATGTTAAAAGAGGAAACTCGTCTGGTATCTCGGTAATGAAATCCTCTAAATTTTTATGTAAGTACCTTCTAAAATCATGAGCTCGCACATATTCTTTGGGTGAAAGCCGTATAGGAACTAGGCCATTTGAATCAACTAATTCATACCTTGTAGATATTTCTCCAGAAGCTTTAGCGGTCATCTGTGGAACAAAGTATGTAGGATAGTCATCTGTAACAACAACAGATGCATTTTTAGCAATATCTTGAAGAAGCCCCTCTGACTCATTGGGAGAAGTCTCTACATATGGATAGTAGTAAGCATTTGTTTTAGATATTTCATCATTCAATTCTTTCATTCCATCAAGCATGAACTTATGAAAACGCAAACTTGACATTGGATAATCTAAAATGAGTGGCTCTAAAATAACTAAAGGCTGAGAAAGCTTATTGGCCCATTCAACAGCTCGTTGGAGAGCAAAATTGTATTTGGTTCTCTTAAAAGCAATAACCCAGTACACAACATATGAAGACGAACTTATGTCGGGTGTTATGTCTTTTAGAGTAGTTACTCTAGAAACTGGTACTTGAGTCATATTTTATATTATAAATTCATTAAGAAAGTATCAAAAGAATTACCTTCCATTTAGGTTTTAAAATTAACAATAAATAGCTACAATTGAAAAGATTAAATTATGGGTGCGATAAATATTACAGATGTTGGGAAGATATATCCCAATGGAACAAGAGCTCTTGAAAATGTAAATATTGAAATACATGATGGTGAGTTTGTTGTCCTTGTTGGTCCTTCTGGTTGTGGAAAAACGACTTTATTAAGAATGGTTGCAGGATTAGAAGATATTACAGAAGGCGAAATCTCGATTGCTGACAAAGTTGTAAATGAAGTAGCTCCTAAAGATAGAGATATAGCTATGGTGTTTCAAAACTACGCACTATATCCTCATATGTCTGTTTATGACAACATGGCATTTTCTTTAAAATTACGTAAGCTTCCAAAAGATGAGATTGATACAAAAGTAAAAGAAGCTGCAAAAACATTAGAGATAGACGAACTTTTGGATAGAAAACCAAAGGCTTTGTCAGGTGGTCAAAGACAAAGAGTTGCAATGGGTAGGGCAATTGTTAGAAGTCCTCAGGCATTTTTAATGGATGAGCCTCTTTCAAATCTAGATGCAAAACTAAGAGTGCAGATGAGAGCTGAATTAGGCGAACTACACTCCCAATTAGAAACTACCACTTTATATGTCACGCACGATCAAGTAGAAGCTATGACAATGGGTGATAGAGTTGCAGTAATCAGAAAAGGTGTTCTCCAACAAATTGATACACCAAGAGAGATATATTTATATCCAAAAAATATTTTTGTTGCAGGATTTATAGGTAGCCCGGCAATGAATTTTGTTTATGCAAATATTAATGTTTCAGAAAAAGAAACAAAATTAACATTTGGCGATTCAAACATAGTTAGCTCTGATGCACCAAAATCTTTATCTGACTTTAATGGTAAGGAAATTGTACTTGGAATTAGACCAGAGGCTTTTGAAGATTCAGTCTATGCAAATGATAAAGAATTTACTGAACAAATTAATATAAATGTTTCTTTACTAGAGCAACTTGGTTCTGATACCTATATACATTTTTACAAAGATATTCCACCTGTACAAACTAAGGCGATTGAAGAAATCCTAGCTGATGAAGGTGAAGATATATCTGCATTAGGTACTGAAACAAAATTTATTGCAAGAATTAATCCAAATGCAACAATTGAAGAAGGGCAGAATATTAATCTTGCTATAGATCCTTCTAAACTTCATTACTTTGATCCAGAAACCGGGCTAGCTATAACTTAAATTTCTCTATCTAATTCGTTTAATAGTTCTACCAAAGATGCTGTACCTTTTCTAATATAGTCTACAAAAAACTTCCATAACAAATTTGAGCCAATTGGTCTGGCCATTATCTCAGATGCATCATATCTAAACAAATCTTGACTCAAGGCCGAATGAACTATGTCATATTCATATAGAGTTAATTCATTATTGATTATTTCACGATTAAAAGATTTATTTGCTGAAATAAACTCTGTATCTGGGTAACTTGACCACTTTTCGCCAAAATTAGAAGATAAAATCTCTGATATAATATTTTTTGATATTGTATTATCTTTAAGCAAAACTACTGCATCTCCTATGCCAACTACAGAATTTTCTATATTAATCTTTGGAAGTTTAATAACTCCATAATCTTTTCCATAGGTGTAATCTTCTGGAATATAATAACGAAAATAATGGCCGCTCCAAGATAGAAAGCAAGAGTTATTATCATCGAGTAACACTTTTGGCAGGTTCCTAAATTCTGTATTTAAAATTGATTCAGACCCATTGTGTATATGGTTTGGATAAAATATAAAATCATCAATAATTTTTACAGATGAAAAGATTTTAATATTTGATGCCTGAATGTTAAGTTGCGACCACCTATCATAAATTTCTGGCCCATTTTTTGACAAAATGATGTCTTCTAACCAATTAGTTTGAATCCATCCCGTAGAAGCAGAGCTTTCAGAATTCGCACACCAGGGTGAAACTCCACTATCCGCAATTTTTTTGGTGGAGGAAATCAAACTTTCAAAGTCTTGAAAATTTATATCACCATAATTTTCAATTTTTGAAATATCATACCAAATTAATGAATTAGGAATCAGCCTAGCCCAGCCAGCATAAAGATCACTATTGATTGAGACTATTTCGGTAAGATGGTTGGGATAAATCTTGTTTATTAAGGAATCATCAACAATTAATGAATTTAATTTATTAAGATACCCTCGTTCTGCTAAATTCGTTACTCCCTGGGGATTAGGAATTAAAGCAATAGAAGCATTCAAATCTTTATTGTCAATAATATAGTTTTCTGGATCATTGACAGTTTTATATTGAATTTTTATATCTAAATTATCAGATATAATCTCTAATTCATCAATAAAATATTCCTTTTCATGAAATTCTGGACCAATAATTACTACTTCGGGAGGATTAAAACCTATCATTGAAATAGATATAGTTACTGTAAAAAATATAATTGGGAATAGATAGTTTTTAGAAGAATTCAATGTTTATCCCAAAGCAATGCCGCACCCCTTACCCCACGGGAAGATCCATGTAGTGCTTTGACAATAGGTGTGTGAAAGAAATCTGAAGCTAGGTATGGAATTATTCTTTTTGGAATTTCATCATAAATCTCTTCAATTTCTGACATTCCTCCACCACAAACAATCACATCTGGGTCAAGGATATTGACTACAGTGCTAAAAGCTCTTGCAGTTCTTTCAAAATATGTATTCATTATTTCAATTGCTTGATCTATGTTTTCTCTGTAAAGCTCAACAATTTCTTTTGAAGACTTGTGTTCATTAGTTTTGAATTTATAGTAATTTTCTAATCCCGGACCTGATAAAAATACTTCTATAGCCCCTACTCTTCCACAATGTCGTTGTACTGATTTTTCATAATCATCCATTGGACCCGGAATAGGATTCTGTCCCCATTCTCCAGTTAATTTATTTGGACCAACTACTAATTGGTTATTGATAGTATAACCTGCGCCAACACCTGTTCCAATTATCACAGCAAAAACTGAATCATAATTTTTTCCAGACCCATCTATTGATTCAGAAACTGCTAAACAGTCAGCATCATTAGCAATTCTTACATCAAATCCTAGCTTTACTTCTAAGTCATCCTTAACGTTTTGTCCTTCTAAAGCTTTTGTATTGGAAACTTGGACTAATCCTGTTTCGGGATGAAGTGATCCTGGCATGCCGATTCCTACAGTAAATTCTTTGTAATCTGAAGATATGTCAGTAATCAATTTATAAACTGTATTGATTATTTCATTATAATTATCTTTTGGTGCATCAACACGCTTTCTTATAAGCTCTTTACCGGTTATTGGATCAAGTACAATTCCTTCAATTTTTGTACCTCCCCAATCTATTCCAACTTTCATGTCAATTACTCAATTCGAAATTAATACTATATTTCTCTATGTTACTAGTACCTACTTCTTCTATTTGATTAAATTTGTTTTGCTTCCATACATAAGGTGCATTGGGATAGTTTTGAGCATAATCAGTAGCTACACCAATAAAGTATGTCTCACCTATAGCTAAATTAATTTCAAAGTTTCTCAGATAGTAAATATAGTTGCTACACCTATCATTTTGTAAACTGTCTCTATACCCAAAGATTGATGATTTAAAATTATTTTTTTTCTCTAAACTAACGGAAAATTCTCCTGATCCAAACCCTTCCCATTTTGGGCCAACACATACTCCTGTAAATTCACTTTCATAATCTTCTCTAAATTTCATATCAAATACTAGATTGTAACTTTCTATGTTCTCTTTATAATTTGGAAAAGATTGAACAGTAATTTTCACTTTTTCTTCTGAAACATTTTCGATATTAAAAACTAGACTGCTATCAATTATTTTTATATCATCATTCGACATAATATCATAGGTGTAAGTTGTAATGCTAGAGCATGAAGTGAAGAAAAGAAGTAAAAGTATTTTTAAGGGCTTCAACCCTTTACAGCTCCCCCAATTAATCCTCTAATGAAGAATCTCTGTAGACTAAAAAATACAATAAGTGGGACAATCATAGATATGATTGCTCCAGAAGTTCTTAGATGCCAAGCTTCGCCAAACTGACCAACTGCTAACTGTGAAACATGAGAAGTAACAACAAGATTTTCAGGACGATAAATTCCTAAAAATACATTAGCAACTAAAAAGTCATTGTATACCCATAAAAATTGAAAAGTTCCAAAAGCAGCTATGCCCGCTACAGATAATGGGAGAACTAACTTAAAGAAAGTTGTGAAATTACTAGCACCATCAATTTTTGCTGACTCAATAACACTCTTGGGTAGTCCCATCATGAAATCTCTTAACAGGAATGTTGCAAGCGGGAGACCGAAACCTGTATGAGCAAACCACGTAGCAACAAAGGTGCCATTTATATCTAAAGCTGGAATTATTGTTACACCAAAAACTTCTGCTCCACTTTTAAACAACTGTAGCAGTGGGACTAAAGACATTTGCAATGGGATGATCATAGAACCAACTACAAATAAAAATAATACGTTTTTTCCTTTAAATTCCATAAATGCAAATGCATAAGCGGCAAATGCAGCAATGGTGATTGGAATAATGGTAGAAGGTATCGTCACTGCAAATGAGTTATAAAAAGATCTGTCCAAACCATCAGCAAAGAATATTTCTGAATAATTTTGGAGTGTTAACTCAGACCATATCTCACCTGTGAACAATGCATCCCACCAAGTTGTTCTTTTAATACTTTCACCTGGCCTAAAAGAACTTAATACAAATCCAAAAATTGGGAAAAACCACGTTAAGGCAATAGTGATAAGAATGATTTTTGATACCGGTTTGTCATACCATCTCTGGCTATCTCGAGTCACTATTCTACTGTCTCTCTTTCTCGTTTAATGGTAAACCATATAATTGGAAAAACACAAACAAAGATGAGAACTGCTACTGTTGCAGATCTTCCGATGTTTCTATATTTTGAAAATTCATCTAGCATTTTTACAGCTAAGAGATTGGTTTCTAAATCTCCTCTTGTACCAACATATATAATATCAAATGCCTTTAAGACAGTTACTACCATATATGTTCCTACAACAACAATTGTACTTTTAATGTATGGGATAACTATAGATGTGAAAACTCTAAGTTCGGAAGCCCCATCAATTTGTCCAGCTTCCATAATTTCAGCAGGAATAGCTTTAATTCCAGCAGAAAAAACTACTGCAGCAAATCCTGTAAACATCCAGATCATAATTACCATTAACAAAATAGTATTTATTGGTATGTTTATGATTATGTTGTTGAACCAATTGTCTAAATCCAAGTTCTGAACAAATGGTAAATTTGTCATGTCTCTCTGTTGTAACCAACCTATAGGTGATAAGCAATTTTCATCACCCACTACACGATATACTCCATCAATGTCTTTATTATTTGCGCAAACATAGTTTTCTCTATCTACAGATACTCTAATGCCATTTATAATTCCTATTTGTGTAAGTGGTGGGGGTCTGTACTCATAAATGAATTTAAAAATGGCACTTGCCCCAACTGCAGATATAGCCATTGGTAAAAACACAATTGACTTAAAAAATGCCTCTCCTTTGTTTAATCTATCAGAGAGCCAACCCACAACTAAACCTATCAATAAAACAAAAGTAACAACAAAAACTAACCAAATTATTTGATTTCTAATTGTTACAAGCATCTCGGGGTCTGAAAAAGCCCAGCGATAATTATCAAAACCAGCAGATGAAGTACCATATCTGTCGCGAAAACTTAGATAAATTGTTCTAATTGCAGGATAAAATAAAAAAAGTCCGATCATAAAAACTGAAGGACCGACAAACATTCTTGCTTCTAAAGAATCTCTACTATCTTTGTCTGCATAAGTAATAAGTTTATTCATTCCATAAAACAATAAAAATATAAAAGTTGAACCAATAATAATTCCAACAACGACTAATAGATTTCTAGAAATAAGTTTTGTTAATTCTCTAAATAAAATAGCTTGACTTAGAAACCATATTAAAGGAAAAATACCCAGAGCTAGAGAAGATATACCGAAGTTTAATAGTTTTTCTCTTTGTGTTTTTGCTTTCATAACAATTTCTATAGTTTACATGAAAAAGGATAGCCACCCAAATGGGTGGCTATCAAATTATTCATTTAAAAATTATGGCTTACGGCCAAGATTTTTGAATGTTATCTAATGCTGAGTCGACATAACCTGGTCCTTCAACAGCCAAGTTCATCATTTCTTTCCAGAATGAACCTGCGCCAACTTCAGGAGGCATCAAGTCAGAAGCATCAAATCTAAATGCATTTGCTGATAAAGCGTCTGCAACTATTTGTCCAAACTCTTTATACAAATCACTGTTGTAATTTGCTGCTGGATAACTTGCATGAGCACTTAATCTTGAGTTGTCAGAACTTGCTGCAATGCTGTCGAAAAATTCAACAGAAAGCATATATTCTGCAACTGCTTTTGTAGCATCTCTATCATTAAATGCACCCCACATATCACCAGCACCTAATGCAGCTTTTGGTAAGCTTGCATCAATAACTGGGAATGGGAATACAGTTGTTTTTGTTCCTGCAAATTCATTTTCACCTTCTGGCCAAAATGCTGTAATGAATGATGCTTGTCTATGCATAAAACATCCAGGGTTACCATTTGCATCTTTTGAGAACATTGGATCCTGTGCATTTCCGAAGAAAGTAGAAACTATTGCGTCAGTTCCACCAACAACATAATTTTCTGTGTGCATTATTTGACTTAATAATGTAGCGGCATTTTTAACAATTGGATCTGTGAATGCTAATTCATTAGTGACCCATTGGTCATATGATTCTGTACCATTTCCAGTACGAAGCATAATGTCTTCCATCCAATCTGTTGCTAACCAACCAGAGGCACCATTTGAGTACATTCCAAAACAAAATGGATTCATACCATCTGAAACGATTTGATCAGCTAAAGCGATCATTTCATCCCAAGTTTCTGGGACAGAATATCCTCTTGCTGAAAACTCTTCAGGCTGATACCAAACAAGGCTCTTAAGGTTAACAGATGCAGCACCACCATAAACAACTCCGTCAACTTCACCTAGTCCAACTAAGTAAGATGAGTAGTTATTTTTGTAGTCTGCTACATCAATATCTAAATCTGCCATAGGAATAAGATAACCTCTGTTTGCAGCATCAACTACAGCTCCAGGCTGTGGCCATAATGCAAAGTCAGGAGTATCACCTGATTCCATTTGAATTTGAATTTCTTGCTCAAAGTTATCTGATCCTGTGTAAGAAACAACAATACCTGTTTCTTCAGTAAAAGAATCAAATGCTGCTCTAAATAAATCTTGTTCAACACCGATTAATGCACCGGTAATTGTGACTTCTTCGCCTTCAAGGCTTCCGCCACCACAAGCTCCAAGAATTAGAGTCAAGAGTAAGAAACTAACCAATAATGGTTTTTTCATTTTTACCTTTCTTATACGTACGTATGCTAAAAATAAGGAATTTTTAGCTTTTTCTATTTTATAGATATCAAAAATATTTCATACAGGAAAATAAAAATTTTTTCAAAACAAGTTGAAAATTCTAAAAAATTGTTCAAGTGCCCGGGGGGGGACTCGAACCCCCACATCCTTTCGAATAACGGATTTTAAGTCCGTCGCGTCTACCAATTCCGCCACCCGGGCTAATCTCTAATTTAGTATTTTTTTAGTATTAGACCCTCTAAAATATCATTTTTAGAAATTATAATTGAAGAATTTTCATATCGTTTCATAATATTTTCTAATATTACAATCCCAGATGTTATTGTTTTTGCCCTTTTGGGATCAACGCCATTAAATTTTGTAATTATCTCAGCCTCACTAAAATCTTGAATTTTGTTTTTAATATTTGTCAGTTCAAGTCGGCTTATTTCAATATTATGAATTGCATCTTCATCAAACTTGTTTTGTTTCAGATGTATTGCACCTAAAGAAGTAGCGGTTCCAGAAACACCAATTAATAACTTACTATTAGAAATTTTCAAATTGCTTATTTCTTCTGTTACTTCTTGTTCAGCTTTCAAAATATTAACTCTATTAGCTGGTAATTCAGAGAAGTATTTTTCTGTTAATGTGACTACACCAAGGTCAAGGGAATGAGATATCACCTTATTATTATTTTCATAAATAAACTCTGTACTTCTACCGCCTATGTCAACTATTAAATAATTCTGAAGATTATCCATAAAATGATGCACACCAAGACTTGTGATTATTCCTTCTTGCTGCCCGGTAATAACTTCGACTTCAATGTCTAATTTTTTTCTAATTTCATCAACAACTTCATTTGTGTTAGTACTGTCACGCATAGCAGCAGTTCCTACAGCAAAGACTTCTACTACTTCATGTTTTTTAATAAGCTTAAGAAATACTTTTAAGGTTTTAATGACCCTTTTTCTAGCTTCGTCAGAAATGAAACCATTTTCTTCTAGACCTTCTGCCATTTTTGTTACGACATGTAATCTTTCAAGAGTATTAAATTTTTCTCCTGAAACATCAGCAATCAACAATCTTGTGGAATTTGAACCAAGATCTAAAGCTGCAATCTTTACCATATTGTTTTCCATTCAGGATTTTTTTTCATTTCAGAAATATCAACACACGGCTGTTCGCAGTTAAAATATCCCACTGATTCTAAAACTATTTTACCAATAGGGTTTAATCCTGTAGACAGCTCATCTGCTGTGTGAGAATGTAAACACTTAATGGATTCAGCTGCTCCACCTACACCTCCAGAAGCTCTGTATTTGGCTTCATGCTCTTGAATAGTATCTCTTTCATCTTTATAACTATCTTGTCTAGATTGCCATTCTTTTTTAAGTTTGGAGTTTTTCTTTAATTCATTGTCTAATTCATTTATCATTCCATGTGACTCAAGAGACCCAATTTTTTTATTGTACATTGGACAGGTAAGCCAATAGGTAGTGGGAAAGGGAGTACCATCATTTAAATTTGGGGGTACTTTAATAGTAACTGGTAAATCGAAGTGACACTTGCAAGATACACTCACATCACTTCTAAGATTTCTGCCTATTTGTATTTCAACAATTTTTCTATCTTTATTGTCCATCTTGTCCGACAATAAACTCAACAACGTATTCAAATACAGTTTTTGACCTTTCAGTATTTAAAACTTCGTCAATTGGTGTCACGGGTTCAGGAACATCGTAAATATATAGTATTTCACCCTCTTTTCCATATCCTCTTTTTCTAAGAACAACCTCTAGTTTTTCTGGATCATCTAAATCAGAGATTTGTTGATTCCAATCAGCTATTTGGTTTTGAATTTCACTTTTCTCAGCTTTATTAAGTTCAATTTCTTTTTGCAAATTCGTATAAGAAGAATATGTAGTTTGTACTGTTTCGAAGAAGAAGAATAAAAAAGATCCCGTTAAGACAATAAGCAATACGCGCGTAAAAATATTGCTACTAGTGTTTTTTATTTTTGCCATTTTTTATTATTAAAGTTACCGGAACCTACCTGTTCAGAAATTCTAAGTAGTTCATTATATTTTGCAGTTCTCTCACTTCTGGCGGGAGCACCAGTTTTTATTTGTCCACTTGATGTTCCAACAACTAAGTGACTAATAAAAGCATCTTCTGTTTCACCAGATCTATGCGAAACCATACTTGTATAATTATTATCTTTAGCTAGCTTCATAGTTTCAATAGTTTCAGAAATACTACCTACTTGATTAACTTTTATAAGAATCGAGTTGGCGCAGTTATCATCAATTCCTTTTTGTAAAATCTTTTCCTGGGTTACAAAAAGATCATCCCCTACCAATTGGACCGTATCACCAATTTTTGAAGTTAAATATTTCCAACCGTCCCAGTCGTCTTCTGCTAATCCATCTTCAATAGAAACAATTGGATAAGAAGTTGATAACTCTACTAAGTAATCTGCCATTTGAGTATTGGATAAAGAATTCCCCTCAATCTGATACATATTGTTTTTATAAAATTCAGACGCAGCTGCATCAAGTGCTAAAGAAATTTCATCACCAGGTTTATATCCCGCTTCTGCAATAGCAAGCATAATTTCATCTAATACTTCTTTTGAAGATGAATAATTAGGTGCAAAGCCACCTTCATCTCCAACATTAGTTGCTAAACCTTTGTCTTTCAGACGTGTTTTTAATGTATGATAAACTTCGACTCCTGATCTTAAAGCCTCATTAAAATCAGTAAAGCCATGTGGAACAATCATAAATTCTTGAATATCAACTGAGTTATCAGCGTGAGCACCGCCATTTAGAATATTCATAAAGGGTACAGGCAATGAAGGATCTCCATAAATATTTGGAATCAACTCATATATATGCTTTTTGGATGATTTACTTAATGCAACTAAGTTGGCCATAGAAACAGCTAAAATTGCGTTTGCACCTAAGGTGCTTTTGTTTTCAGATCCGTCTAAGTCAATAAGTATTTTATCAATCTCTGCTTGATCTTCTGCGTCTTTACCGACTATCGCATCTGACACTACACGATTAACATTTTGGACAGCTTTAGAAACCCCTTTGCCGTTAAATTCTTTAGACTCATCCCGCAATTCATGAGCTTCAAGCTTTCCTGTAGAGGCACCAGATGGAACTGCAGATCTACCCAAAGAACCATCCTCTAAAGTAATTTCTACTTCAACTGTGGGGTTAGCTCTTGAGTCTAGGATATACCTAGCAAATACTTTTTTAATTTTATTATTCATAACCCTGTTACTTAAAATCTAGCAGAAAATGCTTACATTGTTACTTGATTTGGCTTTTCTTGGCATCTTTCCACAGTTGCTCAATATCAGCATCTTCATCAAAGTTTTTTTCAACATACTTAGCTCTTTGTATGAATCTTGAAGTAGATTGGTTTAATTGAATTTCAGGATCTGCATCTAAATGTCGACAAACATTTACAACAGAAAACAAAATATCACCTATTTCACTTTTCCTATCTTCATTATCTTTAGCTTTTTGTAATTCTTCCACCTCTGAAAGCAAGTCTTGTAATGCTTCTTCATAGTTTGCATATGTTAGATTGATTTTTTTTGCTTTTCTTTGTGTTTTAAATGCCTTGGTAATAGAAGGAAGTTTTTGGTCAATGTCATCAAAGATAGATTTAGTTTCATCCGTCTTCTTAATTTCCTCCCATTGTTTTTCAACATCTTCTGCATTTTCAAGAACTACATTGCCAAATACATGAGGGTGTCTTTCAATAAGTTTATGTTGTAAATTATTAACTACATCAACTATTGAGAAATGGTTATTGTCTTCAGCTATTTTTGAATGAAGTAATATTTGTAATAATAAATCTCCTAATTCGTCTTTAAGCATTGAATCATTTTTAGAATCGATTTGAAATTCAGCTAAAGCATCTAATAACTCATAGGCTTCTTCAATTAAATGTTTAGCCAATGTTTCATGAGTTTGTTCTCTATCCCAAGGACACTCCGTTCTTAATTTACTAACTATCTCAACTAACTCATTAAATTCTTTCATACTGAAAGAATAGTATTTAAGAATTGGTATGTTTTTTCCGGACTTAAAGAGTTTTGAAATTTTATAACTAATCTTTTGTTCCTAAACAAAAATTTTCTATCAAAATCCTTAACTTTTAAATTAATACTTTCAGTTAAGTCAATTGGGAATAGTTCAATTTGAAATTCATTTACCTTACATCTAGTAATTTTTTCTTTCTGCAGTAATGATCTAATTTTTGCAGTAGAGAAAAGATTTTCTGTTACCTCAGGTGTAGGCCCAAATCTATCCAGAACTTCGGCTTTCATTTCATCAACTTTTTGATGATCTGTGTGTTCTAGCCTTTTGTAAATATCTATTCGTTCTGAATCTGCTTCTATATATGATTTAGGAATTGATGACCCCCAAAAACATTCAAGTTTAATTTGTGTCGCAGTAGTAACACTCTTATTTAGCTGTTTTCCTTCTATTGAGTCCATCACATATTTATTAAAAATATTTAATCCAACATTAGCAATGAAGCCAGACTGGATGTCCCCCAAAATACTACCCGATCCTCTAAGTTGGAGATCTTTCATAGACAATGAGTACCCCGTTGCGGTTTGTCCAATGGATTTAATGGCATCTAATCTTAATTCTGCATCAACACTTAAATTTTCATTATGGAAAAAATAAGCAAAACTCTGTTCTCCTCTTCTACCAACCCTACCTTTAAGTTGGTAAAGCTGCGACATACCCAGCAATTCAGATCTTAAAGTAACTAATGTGTTTACTTTAGGTAAATCTATACCAGCTTCAACAATAGTTGTAGCAAAAAGAACATCCACTTTTTTATCCCATACATCCTGCATAGTTTTTTCAATCTGAACTGAAGAAAGCTGTCCATGAAGAATTCGGTGGTTAAGTTTTGGAAATTGTGCCTGTATTTTCTTCATCCAGGTTTGTAATTCTTCAATACGATTTAAAACAAAAAATACTTGACCACCTCTAGACATTTCTCTTTGAATAGCGATTGCAATAGTAGATTCATCTATACCTCCAACATGAGTTAGTGTTTCTAATCTATTTTCCGGAGGTGTTTCAATTTTAGATGTATCTCTTATCCCCATTAGAGACTGTTCCAAAGTTCTAGGAATTGGTGTTGCTGTAAGAGTAAGTTTATGTGTTTGCGATGTTAAAGATTGCAACTTATCTTTATCCTCAACTCCAAACCTGTGCTCTTCATCAATAATTATTAGTTTTAAATTTTTAAACTCAATATCTTTACTTAGAATTCTATGGGTTCCAATTAAAATATCTACTGAACCATCTGCTACCCCTTGTACAATTTGACTAATTTCTTTTTGTCTAACAAATCTGCTGAGATGTCTGATATTGAGAGGGTAATTTTTAAGCCTTTCAAGAAAAGTTTCAATATGCTGCTGTACCAAAATAGTTGTTGGTGCTAGTAAGGCTACCTGCCCTCCTGAGAAAGCTACTTTAATAGCTGCTCTTAAAGCTACTTCTGTTTTTCCATAGCCAACATCTCCAAAAATTAGCCTATCCATAGGAATATTTTTTTCTAAATCAGCTTTAACGTCATTAATAGCAGAAAGTTGATCTGGAGTTTCTATATATTCAAAATTACTCTCAATTTCATTCTGCCACGGTGTGTCTTCAGAAATAATTAATGAATCATTTTTTATGTTTCTTAATTTATATAGGTCAAGCACTCTATCAGCAACTACCTTGGCATTTTCTTTTGCTTTCTCTTTAGCTCGCTCCCATTCAGCTCCACCTAGACTTGATAGTTTCGGATTTTCTCCTCCAATATATATTTCAAGTTCATTAATTTGTTCTGAGGGGACAAATAACTTGTCTGAACCACCAAATTTTATAGAAAGATAATCTTTTTCTACACCTTTGATTTCTTTAACAACAGTTCCTTCATATAGGCCGATTCCATGAAAACTATGAACAATGTAAGTATTTGGTATAAGTATCGATTCTTCACTAAGAGTTTTTGCTTGCTTATTAGATTTCTTTATTTTTCTAGCAAAAAAGAGTGACTCATCGATTACGGCAATATCTAATTCTTTAAATATTGCAGAATATGAAAAAGGATTTTGAACAATATTTAAATTTTCAAATACAGAAAAATTTTCAATTATTTGTTCGTTATCTGATGCAAGATAGATATTATTTATGTTATTTAATTTTTTAAGTATGTCTTCTTGGTGGGTTCCATCAAGAAAAGCTGGTCTATTTCGCAAATTTTCTAAATCACTAGTGGAATATAAAGTTGTATCATGCATGCCTATACTTTCTAAAATATTTATATGTCTAGATTTAAAATTTGATACTTTCAAGGAAAAATATTTCTGAAGGTTCCTGAATGTATCCTGTTCGATATTTACAATCTCGTCAAACTCAGTTTTACACCTTTCTATATCAACAATGTGTAGTGATAATCCATCAGCAAAGTTGAGCAAAGAATGGTTACTCGTAAGATTTTGACAATACTGAAATAATTCATATTCATCGAGTTCCCTGTTATTGCTTAGAGACACTGCTTCCAAAATATCTAAATGATTTATTTGGAAAAGCTCAGTAGCTGGAACCACCATTGCTGATTTTTCAACCGTTGATGATCTTTGCGAGATTGGATCAAAATTTCTTATTTCTACAACAGTATCCCCTTCAAAAATTAGTCTGATTGGCTGAGTTGTATTGATTGGATAAACGTCTAATTGACCACCTCTAACTGCAAAAGTTCCTTTTGCCTCAACTCTATCTTTTCTTGAATATTTGAGATGTATTAGATTTTCAATTAAGTTTTCAAAGTCTATCTCCTGACGTATTGAAATCTCAACTACCTCAAGATTTTTAAAAAATAATCGCTGGGATACTGCCTTTATACTTGTAGCAATGTTTACTTCTTTAGTAGTTAATAGTGAATGAATAACAGCTAGTCTCTTACCTTGAATTTCATAAGAAGGTATAAAAGAGTCATATGTCAATGTATCCCAACTTGGAAATATTTCTATATTCTCATTTAAATTAGAAAAGTTATTTTTAAATTCATTCGCTTCTTTATCTGTTGGAAAAATATAAATATTTTTTTTTGATACTTGATTAAGCCCCAAAAGAATAGGTAGAGACTCCTTTGATGTAGTGATTGAATCAAGATTCATAGTCTAAATTTTAGATAGATGAATATGTTTATTATCAATTAACCAGTTGACAGTTTTTTTAATGAATTCTTCAAGATTTGTGTAGGAAATATTTAATTCGTCTTGGGCTTTTGAGCCATTATATTGATGACCATGAGTTAAAACCCTTGCTGATTCAGAACATAGGAACGGAGTTGAGTTTGAAAAAGCTTTATATAAGTCTCCTATTGGGGCTATTGCTTTTAGTCCTAATTTAGGAACATAAATAGGATTGCCATCCCAAGTAGATAATTTTTTTAATAATTTAATCAATTCTTCACTTGTACTTTGGAAACTATTTAAGACATATCTTTCATTATTTTTACCATAAGCTAGAGCATTATAGTGGCCACTAGTACAGTCATCAATATCAACTACTGAGAGATGATTTTTAATTAATGGTGGGTATTTTTTACTGAGCGTTGAAATAAGTAATTTAGCTGTACCTGATATTCTTCCAGGTCCCTGAACGGAGGAGGGGTTAACAGATACAAAATCAAATTCTTTTCTAAACTTAAATGCCTCTTCTTCAGCTAAAAATTTAGATTCTTCATACTTGCTTAAAAAATAACCCCTATGTTGCGAGTCTTCGTTTCCCTCTGTGCCAAGTTCCTCCCCTAGGGTAACGGCAGAAGATGTATAGATAAATTTTTTAATACCTAACTGGTTACCTAAATTAAGTATATTTTTTGTGCCATCAATATTTGCGTTAAACATATACTCGGGATTTTTAGAACACATTTGATTTACACCTGCAACATGAAATATCGCATTAATGTTTTTATCTGATAATTTTTCGTGTAGATTATCAGAGAGAATATCTCCTTCTATTTTTGTTATGTTTAAATCTTTAAATAATTCATTATGAAGATCAGATCTACTTAAAGCAAAAACACTATGTCCATTCTCAACTATTTTTCTAAGAAGTGGCTTACCTACAACTCCTGTTGAGCCTGTAATAAATATATTTTGATAATTCATTTAGTTTTTTGGATATAACCAGTGATATATTGGTAACCAGAAATGTAAGAAAAAATTAATGCGTTTAGGACAATTAAATCAGCAATATTAAAACTTAAGATACTAAATGAAAAATCCATCATTACAAACCCTACAGCCCAAAACTGAAGACTTGCTTTAACTTTACCAAATTTACTTGGGGGAATCATAATTCCTTCATTTCCAGCAAGACCTCTTAGCCCTGTGATAATAAATTCTCTAACAATTAATAATGTTGTTATCCAAATACTTACTCTATCTATATAAGTAAAGCCTATAAAAATAAATGTTATAAAAATTTTGTCTGCAATTGTATCAAGGAAAGCCCCAGTTTTAGAAGTGACATTCCATTTTCTTGCTAATCTTCCGTCAAAAAAATCTGTCCATGCTGCTATAAATGCAATTATTGCTGGAATTAACATTAATCCTTCATTTGAACCATCTAATAAAATTAGATACAAAATTACAGGTGCAGAAATAATTCTAAATATCGCAAGTAAGTCAGGTATATATTGTTTCATTAAACCACATCAATTATTCGTCTCTCAGAAGCTTCTTTTATAGCTGCTTCTTTATCAATTACAAAAGTTTTCAAAATATCAGTAGAATCTTCAATTAAGAAATCTACTTCTTCTTTCTCATTATTATAAAACTTTGAAAGTACAAAAGCTGCGGGGTCTATATCTTTTGGAGGCCTTCCTACACCTACTTTTAATCTAAAATATTCAATAGTTTCAAGATGAGAGTTGATTGACTTAATACCATTATGACCTCCATGAGAACTTCCCTTCTTAAGCCTTAGTCTGCCAAATGCGAGATCAATATCATCATGAATTACCAAAATATTTTCAAGCGAAATTTCTTTATATTTTAAATATGCTTTTAATGCTTCACCAGATTTATTCATTGAAACCATAGGGATAAGCACATCAACTCTATTTTCTTCAATTATTAATGTTCCCGACTTGAACAATCCAGACTTATCTAATTGTATTTCTAATGAGTTTTGTATAATAAGTCGTTCAAGAATGTCTGCACCAATATTGTGCCTAGTCTTTGAATATTTTGAATGGGGATTCCAAAGACCAACTAAAAGAGTTTTGCTATTCTCCAGATTCATCTGAGGACTCTTCCCCAGCAGTTTCTTCAGAAGACTCACCTTCGGCTCCCTCTTCTCCGTCAAACTCTTCGCCTTCGAGACCATCTGTCTCTTCTTCTTCGATTGCAGCTCTAGGTAATGTAATTGTTACCAGTATTGATTCATCATCTTCAGCTGCTAATTCAACTCCTTCTGGAAGTTTAACATCTAATGCAGTAGCATTTTCACCAACATTAAGTTCAGAAATGTCTAAATCTAGAGATGACGGGATTGAAGTAGGCAATGTTGATACCGTAATTGTAGAGTTAATAGTCTGAACCAATCCGCCTTCTTCTTTTACACCTAAAGGTATTCCAAGGAAATTGATTTGGACATTAGCCTCTACTTTTTGTGTTAAGTCAATTTGAATTAAATCAATATGTAAAAATTCGTTTTTATAAGGATGTCTTTGAATCTCTCTAGCTAGTGTTGTGTATTTCTTTTTTCCAACTTCTAAATTTAAAATAACGTTTGATCCAGCTTCAGTTTTAAGAGCACTGGTAAAATCACGTGCATTCAAAGCAATAGAAACCGGTTCCATACCAAGACCATAAATTACTGCTGGCAGTAAGCCGTCATTTCTAATACGCCTAGATTCTCCAGAACCTACGCTTTCTCTTAAAGTTGCTGTTAATGTTGCTTCCATATTTATCCTTACGAATTATATAGAGTAATAAATTTTATTTACTACTCAAAGCAGTATTTATGCTTTTTCTGTAGCTTTGCGTGCTGAAAGAACCGCAAAAGTTAGAGTGATTACTGCAAAAGACCCTGCTGCTATATACCCTTTTGTAATAACATCTGTAATCCAACCTTCGACCATAATCGCACGCATTGACTCTATAACATAAGTTGTTGGATTATATGCAGAGGCAGTCGCAAGCCATCCTCTTAATGCTTCCCGTGGAACGAATGTTGGTGCTAAAAATAATGCAGGAAAAAATAGAAAAGATGCTGCTTGAGCACCTTGGGAAGACCCAGATCGTACACCTGCAGCGACAGAGTATCCAGCAAAACCCATACCCCATAAAAAAGCAATGGATAATACTAGAAAATAACCAACTGCTCCAACAGCAGGATCTGCACCAATGATTTTTCCAATAACCATAATTAAGCCAGCTTGGATTAATACTCTTAATGCTCCAACTAGCATAGGTGCCAAAATAATTGCCCATTTGGATATAGGCATACTTTGATAACGTTTAAATACTCCTGATTCAATATCTTCTACTAAGTAAATTCCAGATGCACCACCACTGACAGATGCTGAGACGATTGATACTGGAAGAATAAAGTTAACAAAATTTCCATTCGCAAAATCAAAAGGTGTTCCCTGTGCTGCGCCTCCAAAAACTCCTCCTAACGCACCGTCATAAACAAAAAGAAAAAAAGCAGAGATAAAAATATTAGGAAGTTCTGCTAATGGTCTGCGGATAACTCGTAATAATAATCTCTTTGTCAAGATCTGAAGCTGAGTAAAAAATGATCTTTTGGATTCCATTACCTTCCTCTTCCTGTAGTTGAAGCTGGGCTTTCTTCAACAGGTTCTTCTGAGCCCTCAAGCCTGTAGCCAGTAACTTCAAGAAATACGTCATCTAGTGTTGGTTTACTTGCTGCTACTGAACTCACTTCTATACCTGCTGTACTAAGTTCTTTTAAATACCTTGGAATTTTTGAAGCACCATCTTCGACAGTAATTCTTAATTCCATATTCTCTTTAGTAGAACCAATAAGCACTTCTTGAGCTTTTGTAATATCTTCCTCTGTCTCAAATGAGAATGTTATAACATCTCCACCAATACTGGCTTTCAATTCATCAGATGTACCTTCTGCAACAACCAACCCTTCATCAATAATTGCTATCCTGTCTGCAAGCTCGTCAGCTTCCTCTAAATACTGTGTTGTCAAAATAACAGTTACGCCTGTGTCTCTTAATCGTTTTATCTCATCCCATAAGACTCTTCTGGAACCTGGATCTAAACCAGTGGTTGGTTCATCTAAAAATAAAATCTCAGGTGAATGTACAAGGCTAAGTCCTAAGTCAAGTCGTCTTTTCATGCCTCCAGAATATGTTTTCACTCTCCTATCAGCAGCTTCCGTAAGGCCAACGAGCTCTAATAATTCTTGTGATCTTATTTCTGAATCAGCTTTTGAGTATCCCCATAAACGTGCAGTAGTAAAAAATAACTCTTTACCAGTTAAAAGGTTATCGATACCTGTATCTTGTAATGCAACACCTATTTTTTCTCGGACTTCTTTGTCTTCAGACTCTACATCACTTCCAAGAATTGAAGCACTACCGTCTGTAATACTAAGTAATGTAGTGAGCATTAAAATAGTTGTGGATTTTCCAGCACCGTTTGGCCCAAGCAATCCAAAAATTTCACCTTGTTTGACTTGAAAACTAACGTCTTTAACTGCTTCAACAGTGCCTTCTTTACTGATAAAAGTTTTCTTAATATTTTTAACGTCTACTGCTAACATAATGTATCTATACCTATAAGCTGAAATCTATTTTGATACTAGTAGTATCAAAATTTAATTGGCCTCGTAGCTCAGGGGATAGAGCACAGGTTTCCTAAACCTGGTGTCGCAAGTTCGAATCTTGCCGAGGCCGCTATCAATTAAAACGTATTCTTAAATCTTTATTTATATTCGAAAAAACAATATTTTTAAATTCATCATGAATACCAATATTTGAAGCTACTAGTAAATTTGATGCTGTAGTTGGAAATTCATCTGTTTCATCAACTACTTTTCCACCAGCTTCTTTTAAAATTAAACTAGCGCCAAGGGTGTCCCACGGTTTCATAAAAAATTCAAAATAAGCATCGAACTTATTGTCGGCTATCCAACAAACATCTAATGCTGCACTTCCAAATCTTCTTACTCCACCACAAGATCTCAATACTGCTTCAAAAGTAGTTATATATTGTTCAGAATTATTAACTCTGTCATACGGAAAACCAGTAGCTACTATCGCTTTCTGCATTGTAGTGTTCTTAACAATCTCTAATTTTTTTCCATTTTTATATGCACCATTATCTTTATACCCTTCGTATAAAATATTGTTATAAATATCTAAAACATATACCTGGGTAGGATGATTTTCTTCTAAAAGCATCAATGTAATAGCAACTTGTGGAATATTATTTGCATAATTTACAGTGCCATCGAGAGGATCAATTACCCAAATTCTTGGAGCATCAGAATTAATTGTTTCTGATTCCTCAGAAATAATTCCATCATGTGGAAAGTACTTTTTAATAGCATTTATTAATATTGCTTCTGATTTTAAATCTGCCTCAGTAACTAAATCAACCTCATGAAGTTTTGAAAATACTTTAACACCTTCTTTTAATTCTTTAATTACTGATGCAGCATCGTATATTGCACTTTTCAATAGGTGTATGTCAAAGTCTTGATTCATTCGTTATACAGAATGTTGTTTGCCAGAGTTAATAAAATCTTGAGCATAAATACCTGCTCTAGAGATTGACTTTAACTCGAGCCAAGTAAATGGATTATCAGAATTATTTTTAACAAAATCTAGAAATATTTTTAATGATTCTTTATGACCTTTACCAGATGAAAATACTTTGCTCTTATCTTGATTTCCTTCTAAGTATCTAAGTAATTGAAAATCTTCAACAATATAAGAGCTTCCACTTCCATGAACTTCTATTCTCTCTTTACCGAGGCTTTGATTTGTTTCTGAAAAGTACTGGATAGACGCATGAGAGCCATTAGCAAAATTTACATTTATAAACACCTGGTTTTCATTCACTTCATTATTTTCCTTATTAATTGGTGCAGATGAAGAGATGCTTTGAGGTAATGAATCAAATAAATAACATGCGAGATCAATTGCATGGATAGCTTCACCAACAACTCTCCCACCGCCAATTTCTTTTATGTTTGTCCAGTGATCTTTATCTAAAGGGGGAACACTAAATCTAAAAGAAATTGAGTTTGCTGGATTTTGAATTAATTTTTGTTTTATAAACTGTGTTGCTTCAGAGAATCTTCTATTAAATCCAATAAATAACTTTGGATTATCTGCATTATATATGGCTTCTTCTATTTCTACTAAAGAATCAGTTGTTAATGCTAGAGGTTTTTCAACATATATAGCTTTACCTTTACTTAGTGCTTTTATGACAAGCTCTGCATGATTGAAGTGTGGTGTTAGTATCAGCACCGCATCTATCTCAGGGGAATTAAGAATTTCTTCCTCTGTTGTATATTTATTTTTGATTTTAAAATTAGCCGCTAAAGATTGGGCAGATAGTCCAGTTGAAGAAGCTATACCTAATACTTGGCAGTCTTTTTTTAATTCTTTAAGAATGGGCATTATCGTTGTTGAAGCAAAGTTCCCTGCACCTAATATGCCCAAGTTTACTTTACTAGTTGTGGGTTCGAGGTCTCTATCTAGTATGAATTCAATTTTTGGTTCAGATTTAATATCGTATCTCAAAACTACAGATAGAGGCTTGGTCTCCTCTGTAAATTTTTTATAAACAGAAGGAGCCTCATCGAAACTTACTTCTTCAGATACGAGATCAAGAAGATGTATCTGACCTTGAGACAAAAGTTTTATAAAAGCTTCAAAATTTCTATTTTCCGTCCACCTTACATACTCGATTGGATAATCTTTCCCTAAAACTTCATACTGTTTGTCATAACGTCCAGGTCCGTATGATTTAGATACAACAAGCTCTAACTCTTTATAATAAAATTCATTTCTAGAAATATTTAAAGGTATATCTCCTACAACGACAATTTTTGCTTTATTTCTAGCAATTTTAGTAGCCACTTCAATAGGTTCATTACTTGATGTAGCTGCTGTAATTATTACGGAATCAACATCTTGAATACTTGCTTTATCAACAGAAGTAAAGAAATTTGTATTTCCTTCTATTCTTTTTTCATCTGGATCAATACCAATTACCTCAGAGCCCTGGGCTTCAGCTAGCCTACAAACCAATTGACCTACAATTCCTAAACCTATTACAACAACTTTTGAACCTAAGCTAGTTTCAGAAAGCCTAAGACCATGTAAAGCTATGCTCCCAAGTACTGTAAATGCAGATTCTTTTGTATCAGTATTATCTGGAATACGTACACAAAGGTTTTGGTTAACTGATACATATTCTGCATGATTACCATTTGATACAACCATATCTCCTACATGAAAACCGCTTACACCTTTACCAGTTTGCACAACTTCTCCTGCTGAACTATAGCCAAGCTGAAGTGGAATTAAGTTTTTTGGAAATACTGCGTTCCATACTGCTTTTACACCATCGTTTTTTAATAAATTAATACCTTTTTCAATATTTGAACTATTTTGAAGTTTTTCCCCAACAGAAGTATTTGCAACCTCAATTGCAGCTAACTCTGTTCCAGAAGATACAACTGAGTAATGATTCTTAATTAATACTTCTCCAGGACCGGGTTTTGGAATAGGTGTATCTAGGAGAATTGGATTGGGGTTGTTTTTTTCAACTACTAATTGTTTCATTTATTTCCTGCATATTAATGATAACTAATTTACCTCTGTAATTAAGGGGGACGTTAAATTTATAGTCTTTTCATCAATTGTTTTAATTTGCAACGACCCATCTTCATTAACGTCCTCTGCCCAACCTCTACCCTCTGGGTACTCAACTAATTTTCCTATCGTCTGTAATCGTGACTTATATTCATTAAGATCAAAATTGTTTTTCTTAATTATCTCTTCAAGCTGCATAGCCCAATTTTTTGCATCATATTTTAATTTTGTCTCATCTTGAAAGGCGTTAAATATAGAACCTGCATTTGGAACTGGTGGGGTTTCCCAAAAATAGTTGATGCCCATACCAATACAAATTTTATCTTCCACTTTCTCAACCAAAATACCTCCAACTTTTTTTTCATTAAAAATGATATCGTTAGGCCATTTCAGTGTTAGCTCAATATCTTTAAATACTTTTGTAAATGCAAAACCAGCTACTAGGGGAATAAGGGTATGAGCTATTTTGATATCCTTTTCGAGTAATGCAAGTGAACATGCTATTGCCTGGTCTGCATTTAGCCATTCCCTATTTGACGTACCTTTTCCTTTTTCTTGAGAAAAACTAGTAACAAAAATTGGTTCGGAACTTAATTCTTTTAGCGCAAATTCCTGAGTATTGTAAATGGAATCGAAAAAAAAGGTTTTCATGTTGTTACTTCTTTACATATATATAGGTCAAATACATACATTAACAATAAACAGGAAAGATGGGCATGTCAGACGAAAATTTAGCTGAAATTCGTAATGAAAAAGCCAAAAAAGTACAGCACCCTAAGGGTAAATTAACTGCATATGAAAGGTTAGAACTTCTATTAGATGAGGGTTCGTTTTCAGAAATAGATCAACATGTTGCATCAGAGCAAAACCCTGAAGGTGAAGCAGTTATTACAGGTACCGGAACAATACATGGAAGACCTGTTTTTGTATTTAGTGAAGACTTCTCAGTTATGGGCGGAAGTCTTGGCGAGGTTGTTGCTAAAAAGATTCTTAAAATTATGGATCATGCATTAGAGGCAAGGGCGCCAATAATTGGAATAAAAGACTCCGGTGGAGCAAGAATACAGGAGGGAATATCTTCACTTTATGGGTATGCACAAATATTTAAGAAGAATGTTGAAGCATCAGGAAAAGTTCCACAGATATCAATTGTTGTAGGACCATCTGCTGGAGGAGCCGTCTATAGCCCGGCTCTTACAGACTTTATTTTTCAAGTTCAAGAAATTGGACAATTATATGTGACTGGTCCTGCTGTAGTAAAGACTGTAACTGGAGAGGATGTTACTTTTGAAGAACTTGGTGGGGTTGAAGCTCATGGAACTAAGTCTGGAGTCTCTCATCAAATTTGTGAATCTGAAAATCAAGCTTTTGAAGAAGTTAGATACTTAATGAGTTTTTTACCTCAGTCATCTTCACAAAAACCTCCGATATTTATAACTGAAGATGAATCAACAAGAACGATTGAGTCGTTAGATTCTTTTGTTCCAGAAAATAGAAATCAACCATATGATATGGAGAAAATTATTTCAGATATTGTTGACGATGGTGAACATTATCCAATACAAAGCAACTATGCTCCAAATATTATTACTAGTTTTGCAAGAATGAATGGAAACACCGTAGGAATTATTGCAAATCAACCAATAGAGCTAGCTGGTGTATTAGATATAAAAGCATCCGAAAAAGCAGCCAGGTTTGTTAGGTTCTGTGATGCATTTAACGTACCACTTTTAACATTGGTAGATGTTCCTGGATTTCTTCCAGGAGTAGAACAAGAACATGGTGGGATAATAAAAAGCGGTGCGAAATTATTATATGCATATTCAGAAGCAACTGTTCCAAGAGTGTGTGTTGTTGTAAGAAAAGCCTACGGGGGTGCCTACATAGTTATGGATTCAATAGGCCTTGGTGCGGATAAATTATTTGCATGGCCTAGTGGTGAGATTGCAGTTATGGGAGCAGAAGGTGCAGTTGATATAATCCATAAAAGAGAACTTGCTGCTGCAGAAGATAAAGAATCACACAAAGCAAGATTAGTAAAAGAATACAATGAGAAGTTTAGTAATCCTGATATTGCAGCTCAATTAGGGCTGATTGATAATATTATAAAACCGAGTGAAACAAGAAAAATTGTTATAGATTCTTTTAAGGATTTAATAAACAAAGGTGAGTTAGGAGATAAACATGGAAACATTCCCCTCTAAAAATATTGCAATAAGCTGGGTTGAAAAAGGAAGTCTTACTAGAAATTTATTTCTTTCTTTAGGATTTGCAATAGTTACAGCATTAAGTGCCCAAATTAGAGTTGTAATACCTATTTCTCCAGTGCCTATAACTGGACAAACATTTGTAGTACTCCTTGCTGGTTTAGTGTTAGGAAGTACATTTGGTGCTGTGAGTATGTTGATGTACTTATTTATTGGGATGTCTGGTCTACCGTTTTTCTCTGCAGGAGTAGCTGGACTAGCAATCTTAAAAAGTCCAACAATTGGATATATTATTGGATTCTTTTTAGCAGCTAATGTAATAGGCAGGTTTGCAAATAAACCGATACTTGGGATAGCACTTGGTTCAGTTCTAATTTATATTTGTGGAGTAGTCGGCCTTATACTCATTCTTAATACATCAGTATCAAATGCAATTACTATAGGTGTAGTACCCTTCATCATCGGTGATGTTATAAAATCAATAATTGCAATAACGGTAGCTTACAAACTGAAGTAATTATGAGTCAAAAAAGAATTCTCATTGCTAATCGTGGTGAAATTGCATTACGAATAATAAGATCTGCTAAAGAAATGGATCTCCATACAATAGCGGTATATTCCGATGCAGATGAGGATTCACTTCATGTCAAGAGAGCTGATGAGTCCTATTATCTTGGTGGATCTCTTCCAGCTGATAGTTATAGGAATTTAAAAAAAATTGTAAAAGCAGCAGTAGATACAAAAGCAGACTTGGTACATCCTGGATATGGTTTTCTTGCCGAAAATGCAGATTTTGCCAAAGCTATTGAAAAAAAAGGTATCTCCTGGATAGGTCCTAAACCAGAAACTATTAAATCCATGGGTGACAAGATAGAGTCAAGAAAGTTAGTAACAAAACTTGGATTGAATCCTGTACCTGGTCAATTAAAGCCTTCTCGTCTAAAAAGAGACGCTATTAAAGATGCTGCGAGTTTTGGTTATCCAGTTGCATTAAAAGCAGCTCATGGTGGTGGAGGAAAAGGGCTTCGAATTGTTCATGACGAAAGTGAACTTCTTGAAAATTTTGAAATTGTTAAAAGAGAAAGTGAAGCTTATTTCGGTTCTGATCAAATTTATGTTGAGAAATTTATAAAACCAGCCAGACATGTAGAAACCCAAATCCTCGCTGACAAACACGGTAATGTTCTTTATCTAGGAGAGAGAGATTGTTCTCTGCAGAGAAGGAATCAAAAACTAATTGAAGAAAGCCCACCCGCATGGCTTTCTGATTATGGAAGAGAAAAATTAAAAGAATATACATTAAAAATTGTCTCTAATGCGGATTATGTAAATGCGGGTACTGTTGAATTTTTAGCTGATAGTGATGAAAATTTTTATTTCTTAGAAATGAATACAAGGCTTCAGGTGGAACATACTGTTACAGAAATGAGATATGGTCTTGATTTAGTAAAAGAACAAATAAAAATAGCCCTTGGACATTCAATTGAGGATTATGAACTAGAAGCACGAGGACATAGCATTGAATTTAGAATTAATGCTGAAGACCCGTCAAATAACTTTTTACCAACTCCAGGAACTATAACTGAATACAGGGAACCGACAGGAAATGGTGTAAGAGTTGACGGATGGGCAAGAACAGGAACACAGATTACTCACTTCTATGACAATTTAATTTCAAAATTAATTGTCTGGGGGGTATCAAGAGAAGAGGCTCGATCTAAAGGAATTAGATGCTTAGAAGAGTATGTCATAGGTGGAATACCAACAACTATCAACGTATTAGCTGAAATTTTAAAAACCAAAGAGTTTGTCAATAGCCAGATTCATGTGAAATTCCTAGAGGAAAATTTTGAAATCAGGGAACTTGAAGAAGACGAAATAGTCACTGATAGGCCAAGTAAAGTAAATATTCCTCTTGAGGATTCAGCTAATCCTACACTTGCACCACAAAGGCCAAAAAAAATTGGAATGGACTTAACTGGAAATATTAAAAATCCTGGCCTAATTTTTGCTGAAATGCAGGGAACTATTATGGAGACTATGACAAAACAAGGAAAAAAAGTTAAGAAAGGTGACTCCTTATTTGTTCTAGAGGCCATGAAGATGGAAAATGTAATTACTTCACCAATTGATGGTGTAGTGAAAACATTCAACATCACAAAAGGTCAAGCTGTTAAAAAAGATGATCTTCTTGTTGAAATAGAAGTAAAGTTCTAATGATATTTGGGATAGGAGTTGACCAAGTAGATTTAAATAGAGTGAGAAGACTTCTGGATAAATCTCAATCAAAATTTGAAAAAAGATGCTTTACTGAAAATGAGGTAATTTATGCAAATAGGTTTGACGATCCATCAAAAAGATTGGGAGCCAGATTTGCTGGGAAAGAAGCTGTAATGAAATCCCTAGGTAAAGGGTGGAGGCAGCTCAATTGGAAAGATATAGAAATTACTGGTGGTGGAAAGCCAGAAGTAATATTACATGGAAAAGCAAAAGAGCATGCTACAAATTCAAGAATTAAGAATGTACATGTATCCCTGTCTCATGAAAAAAATAACGCAATTGCATTTGCAATATCGGAAGTCTCAAATTGAATTGGGTAGCAATGTTTCCGGGGCAAGGATCTCAACAAGTTGGGATGGGTGAAGAGCTACTTGATTTATATCCAAATTTATTAATTAAGGAATTCGAAGAGGCCCTTAATTGGTCTCTAAAAGATGTAATTTTAACAAGTGACAAGGAAGAGATAACAAAAACTAATATTGCTCAACCTTATATTTTTGCTATCTCATACTGTTATGGACTTGAATCTATTAAGAAGCTTGGAAATCCTAGTGTAGCAATTGGTCACTCTCTCGGAGAGTACACTGCACTAGCCTTGGGAGAATATATTACGTTTAGTGATGCTCTAAAAATAATTTCTATAAGAGGAAAGGCCATGCAAAAGGCAGTAGAAAAATCTGGCACAACTATGGCAGCAGTGTTATCTTCCGATCTAGATAAAACTGTCGATTCAGTTTCAGAGTTAAAAGTTCAGGGTATTGAAATAAATATTTCAAACTTCAATGATGCAACACAAATTGTTATTAGTGGAAGAAATGAGGATATTGACTATTTAAAATCTAATCCTAAAGCATTAAATGCAAAACGAGTAATTCCTCTTGATGTAGCAGGTGCATTTCACTCTCCAGTTGTAACCTCAGCAAAAAAAAATGTTGAGGAAGTATTAGAAAATATAGAGTTTAAACCTGGTAAGTTCAACGTATATATGAATGTTGATGCTCAATTAGTCAACCTATCTAACGTTAAAGAACGTTTGTCAAATCAAATAGACAGTAGTGTGTTGTTTCATAAGCAAATAATAAATATAGAGAAAGATCAAAGTCCTGAATATTGGTATCATATCGGACCTGGAAATGTAACTGCTGGCATGGTTAAAAAGTCTATATCTAGTAAGGGAATAGGAATTATTAATTCGTTAGACTCTTTAAATACAATTTAAACTAGGAGTTTTTTTGAAATCAACAATAACAGGTTGGGGGAAGTGTTCGCCTGACAATATTATGACAAATGACGATCTAGCTGTGTTTGTTGACACTTCAGATGAGTGGATTCAACAAAGAACTGGAATTCAAGAGAGAAGATTTTGCCATGTAAACAACTCTGACATGGCTTCGGTTGCAGGACAACATGCTATCGCATGTGCTGGTTTAACACCTGGGGATATTGATGTTGTAATTTTGGCAACATGTACACCAGACAGTATTGTTCCATCTGCAGCAGCTCATGTACAGAGAAAAATAGGTGCAGTTAATGCTTCTGTATATGATGTAAATGCTGCATGTGCGGGATTTGTTTATGCGCTTGAACAAGGAAAAGCTTTTATTGAGAGTGGTTTATATAAGAGAGCACTTGTAATTGGATCCGAGCACATTACTTGGTTATTAGATTGGTCAGATAGAAATACTGCAGTTCTTTTTGGAGATGGTGCTGGAGCAGTGGTTGTAGAGGAAAGTAAAGATCCTTCTGAGGGTGAGATATACTCATTTGTTAATGGTCTAAGTTCTGACAAACTAGATATCCTAGAAGTCCCTAATTTTGGTTCAGCAATGGATAGATTTAAAAAAGATGAGGCAGCTAGAGTCCAGTGGACTTTTGATGGACCAGAAATCTTTAAAGGTGGGATTAGAGCTATGGCAAACTCTTCAACCGAAGTTATTGAGAAATCTGGCTTAAGTAAAGAAGATATTGACATTCTTATTCCGCATCAAGCAAATTTAAGAATTATTGAGGGACTAGAAAAATCATTGAAACTTCCTAATGCCACAACAATTAAAAAAGTGCACAAATATGGAAATACTTCAGCTGCTTCTATTCCTACAGCATTAGTAGATGCCTTAGAAGCTGGAGAAATTAAAGGTGGAGAAACAGCTGTATTTACAGCAGTTGGTGCAGGACTTTCATGGGGAGCTTGCGCTCTTCGTCTTGGGGAGAGAACAACTCCAATAAACACTTCCGATGCTAAATTACCTGATTTTGACGGAAAGGCTGTAGACACAATTAGAAAAGCGATTGAATATCAAATTCCTGAAAAATTAGATCTTATATGAAAACTGCACTAGTTACTGGTGGATCTAGAGGTATTGGTAAGTCAATATCAATTACCCTTGGTAAAAGTCATCATGTTTTAGTTGGTTATATAAGTTCACAAGAAAAAGCAGAAGAAGTGGTTAATGAAATTACTAAAAGCGGAGGCAATGCAAATAGTATTGAAATTAATATTTCAAGTAAAGAATCAGTTGATAAAGCTTTTGCAACTATAGAAGATGACTTTGGTTCTGTAGATATTTTAATTAACAATGCAGGAATTACAAAAGATAATATATTGCCTCGCATGAAGGAAAAAGAATGGCTGGATGTAATACAAACCAATTTAACTGGAAGTTTTTACACATCTCAACGAGCAATTAAACAAATGATAAAAAATAAATGGGGTAGGATTATTTTTATTTCTTCAGTGGTTGGAATTTCTGGAAACCAAGGCCAAGCAAATTATGCAGCATCTAAAGCTGGTCTTATAGGGCTTGCTAAATCTATTAGTAAAGAACTAGGTTCACGAAATATAACATCAAATGTTATAGCTCCTGGTTATATCGAAACAGATATGACATCTTTTCTTGGTGATGAAAATAAGGAAAATATTATAGAACAACTTTCAATTAAACGTATTGGAAAGCCAGAAGATATATCAAATGTGGTAGCTTTTTTATGTAATGATGAGTCAGAATATATAACAGGACAAGTTATACCTGTAGATGGTGGTTTAACCACATAATTGGGGGAAATTATGGAATTAAATGAAGTTTTTGAAAAAGTAAAAGGTCTATTTGTTGAGGACCTTGGAATTGACGAGTCAAAAGTTACTATGGAAGCAAAACTTGAAGAAGATTTAGAAATTGACTCATTAGGTATTGTTGAAGTTGTTATGGCATTTGAAGACGAGTTTGAAATAGAAATAGATGATGATGAACTAGCAGATGTTTCAACTGTCGGGCAAGCTGTTAATTTACTTCACTCAAAAATATAATTTAAATCATGTCTAAAAGACGTGTAGTCGTAACCGGTCTCGGAACAATCAATCCACTAGGTAATAATGTTTCTGATACATGGAATAATCTTATTAATGGTGTATCTGGAATTGATTATATAAGTTCATTTGAAACCGATGAGCTTCCTGTGAAATTTGCTGGTGAAGTTAAGAATTTTGATGCAAACGACTACTTAGGTAAGCAACATGCAAGGAAACTTGATCGCTCAGGACACCTTTCTATACACGCTACAGAAGAAGCACTTAAAGATGCTGGAATTAATACAGAAGAACGCTTAGGAAGTGAAGTAGGAATTGTTTTTGGAACAGGCATAGGTGGAATTGGTGCAACAGAACAAGCTGTTAGAACTTACGATGAAAGAGGTGCTTCAAGAATTAACCCATTAGCAATTACACAATTGATGCCCAATTCAAGTACTGGTCAAGTTGCAATTAAATTTGGTATTGAAGGTCCATCTCTTACAATTACAACAGCTTGTGCAGCTTCAGCTAATGCTATTGGTGAAGCTAAAAATATGATTCAAAATGGCATTGTAGATATGGTAATAGCTGGCGGTACAGAATCGGGCACAACAGCTATGACTATTGGTGCTTTCGCTCAAATAAGAGCGCTTTCAACAAATAATGAAAACCCAAAAGAAGCATGTAGACCATTTGATAAAAATAGAGATGGATTTGTTATGGGTGAAGGTTCAACAGTTTTAGTCATGGAAAGTGAAGAATCTGCAAAGAAGAGAGAAGCTAAAATCTATGGTTATATAGCTGGATATGGTGCAACTACAGATGCATATCATATAACAGCGCCTGCGGAAGGTGGTAGAGGTGCGGTTCAAGCTATGAAGAAAGCTTTGGCTGATGCTGAAATTAGTACTGAAGAAATTGATTATATCAACGCACACGGAACATCCACTCCTGCAAATGATAAAAATGAAACCGCTGCAATAAAAACAGTGTTTATCGATAAGGCATATGAGATTGATATTTCATCCACTAAATCTATGACTGGTCATCTTCTTGGAGGAGGAGGAGCTTTTGAGTCTTTAGTTTCTCTATTAAGTTTGAAAAATAATATTATTCCTCCAACAATTAATCTAGATACTCCTGATGAAGATTGTGATTTAAATTATACACCAAATATTGCTTTAGAAAAAAAGTTGTCTATTGCAATGTCAAACTCATTTGGATTTGGTGGTCATAACGGGGTTCTTGTCTTTAAAAAAGACTAAGTCTTTAAAATTAATGATTACTTTGGAAGCATTGATCCGCCAATAGAGTGTACTCCTCCATCCGCATGAATAATTTCTCCCGTAACCATTTCGGACAGGTCTGAAAGTAAAAAACTGACAACTTTTGCTACAGGATCTGGATTTTTTGTATCCCATCCAAGAGGTGCTCTGTTACTCCACTCCTCATTCATATCTGAAAATCCAGGAATATTCTTAGCCGCAGTTGTCGCAAGTGGGCCTGCAGCAACTGCATTTACCCTAACCTCATTTTCACCCATGTAGTAAGCCAAGTATCGAACAATTGACTGAAGACTTGATTTTGCAACTCCCTGCCAGTCGTAACCAGGCCATGCTTGTGTGTTGTCAAAATCTAATGCAACAATAGATGCTGGTTTATTAAGTATTGGCAGAAATGAAGTAGCTAGAGTCTTTAAAGAAAATGCAGATATTTCGAAAGTCTTAACTGCATCAGAGATGTTTGTATTTAAGAAATTACCACCCATAGCTTCTGTAGGTGAAAAAGCAATAGCATGAAGTATTCCATCTAGGTTTCCAACTTCACTTTTAATGTTTTGAACTGCTGTATTTACTTCTTCTTGATTTTCAATATCCATTGGAAAAACTTTTATATCTTCTGAAAGTCTTTTTACAGCTCGTTCAGTAATTCGAAGTCCTTTGCCAAACCCTGTAGCAACGACTGTTGCACCATTTTCTATTGCTATCTTTGCAGATGCATAAGCAATACTTTTATCAGTAAGTATTCCTGTTATTAGTAAAGTTTTATTTTCTAAAATCATTTTTTCCTATAACTATTTGACCATAGATATAGTTAGTAGGTATCACAGAAATATATCTTTTATAATTCTTCAGTTGTGGATGTACCTAAAGCTTCTTGCTCTTTTTTGATTTGCGATCCTGTTACAACAGCTAAACCAATCTCTGCAAGGCCAAATGCAAAAAAACCATTGAAATCGGTAAAGACGGCGAATGCAATTAGCCCAAGCCCTCCACTGTATCTAATTATGTTCAATTGTTTTCCATTCTCCGCATTTCCTCCAAGCAAGAAAAAAGCCATCGCTGCAAAGTAGAGAGGTAAGCCAACAGATCTAATAATCATCGCTTGATTGTCTGCAAGTACAGCAGAAAAATCAAACAAAAACAAACGATAAGTCACTTCTGGCATAATAAACCCTACTAAAACCAAACCAAGGTAAACAAGTGGGTCAAGTCTATTAATTAATTTATAATTCATAGAAAAATTATATCTAATTAATAGACTTCACTTAACGAATTCAAAAGTTTTTTTTGTAACTCTTTGACTAATTCAACTAAAGATGGCTCTTTATGAATATTTCTCATAGTCTTTACAAATTGAATTGAGTCAAGTATTTTGTTTACAAAATTAATTGAGCTTGAGCTGCTGCTAATTTTGCTGCAGGAATTCTATAAGGAGAGCATGAAATATAATCAATGTTTAAAGTATTTAAGTAAAAAATAGAACTTGGGTCTCCTGCATGTTCTCCACATACACCTATTTTTAAAGCATTGTTTGCTTTCTTTCCTTTGTTTGATGATATTTCTACTAGCTGTCCAACACTTGATGGATCAATAGAAACAAACGGATCACTATCAAAAACCTTCATTTCTACATACTCACTCAAAAATCTTGAGGCATCATCTCTAGATAATCCAAGAGTTGTTTGGGTTAAATCATTTGTTCCATAAGAAAAGAAATCTGCCTCTAAAGCAATAGCTTCTGAATTTAATGCAGCACTTGGAAGCTCTATCATTGTTCCCATTGAGTAATTAAATTCTGTATTAAGCTCAGATTCAACTTCGTTAATCTTTGTTGTTAAGATATCTTTCATCTGTCGTAATTCATTTGCATTCATTACTAGAGGAATCATTATCTCCGGATTTACATTTACATCTTCTTTTTTATTTAATTTGTCAACCGCTCTAAAAATAGCTTCTACTTGCATTTCGTATATCTCTGGATAAATTAAACCAAGCCTGACTCCTCTGTGTCCAAGCATTGGATTGCTCTCCGAAAGTTTTAATAATATTTCATTTATATAACCAGGTGTTACGCCAGACTCTTTTGCTAGATTAGATATTTCAATATCGCTTTTGGGGAGAAACTCATGCATTGGTGGGTCTAATAATCTAATAGTTATTGGTTTATCTTTCAAAAGGCTAAACAATATTTCAAAATCTTTAGTTTGAAATTCGATTAATTTACTAAGTGCTCTTTTTCTTCCATTAGGTGAATCTGCCATAATCATTTCTCTCATCGGCATTATTCTCTCGCCTTCGAAAAACATATGCTCTGTTCTGCAAAGTCCAATACCTTCAGCTCCAAACTCTAAGGCTTTAACTGTGTCGAGTTCTGTTTCCGCATTTGCCCTTATTGATAATTTTCTAAATTCATCACAGTACTCCATTAGTTTTATAAAACTATCAGACAAATTAGGCGGTTCTACTTCTAAAGCATCTGTGTATACCTCCCCTAAAGATCCGTCAAGAGAAACGATGTCTCCCTCATTTAGAACAATATCTCCATTAGAAATAGTTTTTTCCTCAATATTTATGGTGAGTTTTTCTGCTCCAACAACACATGGCTTACCCATTCCTCTGGCAACAACTGCAGCATGGCTTGTCATTCCTCCTTTTGTTGTAAGGATGCCTACAGATGAAAACATACCATGTATATCCTCGGGGCTTGTTTCATCACGAACTAATATAATTTTTTTACCTTTCTCAGCCTCCTCTTGAGCTTTGTCTGCATCGAATACAATTTCTCCAACAGCAGCACCCGGGGAGGCATTTAATGCTTTCGTAAATAAATCTTTATCTTGGTTCTCAACAAACTGAGGGTGAAGTAAATCTGTAATATTATCTGCATCAACCATCATAATGGCCTCTTCTTTTGTAACAACTCCCTCACTTTTCATATCAATTGCTATGTTCACCGAAGCTTGTGCTGTTCTTTTAGCTTTCCTTGTTTGTAGTAGGTAAACTTTTTGATCCTGAATCGTAAATTCAATATCCTGAACTTCTTTAAAGTGCTTTTCAAGAGTTGCTGCAATATCAAAAATTTCATTGTAAAGATCAGGGAATGTTTCCTCAAGTGACTCTTTTGATGAATTATTTTTAGATATTGGTTTAGGTGTTCTTATTCCTGCAACCACATCTTCTCCTTGTGCGTTAAGTAGATATTCACCAAAAAGTTCTTTTTTACCATCTGAAGGATTCCTAGTGAAAGCAACGCCAGTGCCTGAATTATCATTTAGGTTACCAAACACCATTGTTTGAATAGTTGCCCCAGTGCCCCATTCGTCTGGAATGTTATTAAATTTTCTATAACTAGCCGCTCTTGTATTAAGCCAACTACTAAAAACAGCCTTGATAGCCCCATTTAGTTGTTCTTTGGGGTCTTGAGGAAATGGAACTTCTGAGAATCGTTCAATAGTATTTTTATACGCATCAATAATCCAATTTAATTGATCGGGATTAAAGTCTTTATCTGAAGATACATTATCTATCCTTTTTTTATTATCAATTACAGCTTCGAATCTGCTGTAATCAAGGCCCAGAACAACATTTGAGTACATTTGAATTAATCTTCTATAGGAATCCAACGCAAAACGCTCATCATTAAACTCTTCAGCAAGTTGATTTATATTGTCATCATTCAAGCCAATATTTAATATGGAGTCCATCATCCCTGGCATTGAAACTCTTCCGCCAGATCTCACAGATAATAAGAGTGGGTTTGACTTTCCTCCAAAACTCAAATTGGAATACTTTTCTAAATTTTTTACTGCATTATTAACTTTCTCTTCAAGGGAATCTGGCAGTTCATTGTGTTCCATAAAATAATTACAAACTTCAGTAGTGATTGTAAAACCTGGTGGGACAGAGATTCCAAGATTACTCATTTCTGCAAGGTTTGCACCCTTTCCTCCGAGGAGGTTAACCATCGAAGCATCGCCATCAGTATGTTGTTTTGAGAATTCAAAAATGAGATTATTTTTCATGATTTGTTTAAAAAGATTCTCCCTCTATTCTTAATTATATAGGGGGGAAATAAAATGTCTAAAAATGTATTAGTAATTGGTACAGGCACAATTGGAGAACCTTTAATCGGCCTCTTTGCTGAACACAAAAATTCTTTAGGTTTAGACAGTGTAGTATTTTTCAAACGCACTCCTTTATCAGATGAAAGAGGAAAGGTTGAAGCTCTTCTTAGAAAAGGAGCAGAAATTGTATCTACTTCAGACGCACTCCCAGAATTTATAAAACTTGGATTTACAAATATCTACGATGTAGAGAAAGCATATGAAGAAGCAGATGTAATCATTGACTGTACTCCAAGTGGAAATGATAACTGGGATAAGGTGTACTCATCTCTTAATCAAGATAAAAGATTTATGGCTCAAGGATCAGAACATGGTTTTGGTTCATTTTTTGCTTGGGGTATTAATAACGAAGTACTTGAAAGTGAAGATAACAAATATCTTATTGCATCGTGTAATACCCATAATATTGCATCAATAGTTAAAACATTTTCTTTGGATGAAGGAAGAGAGTTAACTGAAGGTAGATTTGTGTGTTTAAGACGAGCAAATGATGTATCACAAAATGACTCGTTTTCTCCTTCACCTACTATCACAAAGCATTCAAATCAAGAATTTGGTACACATCATGCAAGAGATGTGCACGAATTATTTGCCCAGGAAGGAAAAGAATTAAACTTATTTTCATCAGCGATAAAACTGCCAACACAATACATGCACACTTTATGGTTTACATTACGTTTTACTGACACCATACAGCATGAACAGATAATGGAAAATCTTTACAGAAGTGAGTTTTTAATGACAACAGAAAAAATGTCTTCAAATAAAGTTTTTTCTTTTGGTAGAGATCACGGCTATCACGGAAGATTGTTATCACACGGTATTGTTGCTGAACAGTCACTTCATGTAAAAGATAATGTCCTTACAGGGTACTGCTTTACACCGCAAGATGGTAATGCACTTCTTTCATCTGTAGCTGGAACTGTACAACATTACTACAAAGATGATTGGAAAGATAAGATGGAAATCTTCAATCGCTATATTTTTAAGAATATTTAGCTTTTTACCACCTTTTTTAATAGTACAGTAAAGTTTTTTCACATGCTGGTTGTTCATGTGAAATATTTTTTTATACATTTATTGTATACGTAAATCTTGATAGCTTAAGAGTAGCTACAAAGGGGGAAATGGATTACAGAGCGGAGTGTGGTTTATAACTTCACACTATAAATTAAATTTGAAGAACCAGCCCAAAATCTAGCAAGGATCAAATATGAAAAAGAGATTATAGGAGCTGGTTCTTTTTTGTTCTTGGTGATTAACAACTTAAGTTAGTTTTCCATAAATTTATAGTAGAAAATATTACAAAGCTGATGAGATTGTCAAAACAATGAGAGATGTGCTCCAGCTAGCTAAAAGCATAAAGTAAAGAGTTTATCTATTTATGTTCTCTGTACTCTTTAAACAACCATGGAATCATCAATAATGCAGCGACAGGATCAAAGTACCAAATATCAAAAAAGTAATTAACACCAACACCAATAATCACTAATACAGATAAAATTAAACAAAATAATGTCTCTTTTGCTTCAGCGATTATGACAGCATTATTGAGTTTTCTACCTAGTTTGAATTTTTTATACGCTAATGGTCCTTCAACGAGTATTGAGATAATACCAATTATGATTCCAATATAAGTTATTTCGTTTGCTTTAATATTGAGTAAATCATATGAAGATTTAGCAAGTATAAAAAATATCAGGAAAAGAAATGAATAGGCAATATATCTCTCAGCAGTCTCTTCATTAATTTTTTTACTATTTGATATTCCTAGTAATGCAACACCCGATGCAAATATCTCTATAAAACTATCTATTCCAAAACTAAGAAGAGCAGTAGAGTTTTCACTAAAACCCACTGATAATGCAAAAATACCCTCAATTAAATTGTAAAGAATAGTAAAAAATATTAAATTTTTTGATTGTTTAAGTGCATCACTCATAAAAGAAATATTACTTACTGAGCCTTTTTAGCCAACTCTCTTCTAGAGAAATATACAATAACTGGAACTATAAATACGTTAGGCATTGCCCAGTTCATCCACTCCTGTGGAAACAATTCAATAGTACTGATAAATGCAGTAGTAGCAGCAATTGTTCCAGCGAGCATAAGATTTAAATGAGTGTTGGTTCTGTCGTAAAAATTCGGTTTATCTGTTTTTCTATATCTGTTGAGATCATATGCTGTGATATACATACATCCAATTCCAAAAATTATTGATATAGTATTCATTCCTTCAAATTGGCCATAAAAACCATAATTAATTGCTCCTGCTGCGTTTAGAAACAACAATACTCCGGCAATAAACATGAGCAATGTGAGAGCTTTATCCACATTCTCCCTAGCGCCAGATCGGACTTTTGCTTGTCTATATCCAGCAAAAGCAAAATAAAATGAGAAAATTGCAATAGCAAACAAAAATGGTTGCACAACACCCATCATGCTTAGTGGTATAGCGGTAACAAAAATAGTTGACATACCATAGACGTAATACATTCCATATTTTTTATGACGCTTGTCACCTTTTTTTAAAAACAGTAACAGATAAGCTGTACCTAAAGATACAAACCCTGCCAAAACATGAATATATAGCAATGGTTTTTCAAAATCTGTATAAAAACCATCAATCAATGTCATAAAATTATAATAGTATTTATTTATACGAGTTCGAACGATTTAACTATATTTTCTAAGCCCTCTTTTGCGTCCGCAAATAACATTTTTGTATTCTCTTCAATAAAGAGTGGGTTAGCAATCCCAGCATAACCTGGTGACATAGATCTTTTTATTACAACAACCTGTTTTGCCATATCCACATCCAAGATTGGCATCCCAAAGATTGGAGAGTCTTCATCTGTTCTTGCTAATGGATTTACAACGTCATTCGCACCAATAACAAGCACTACATCAGTTGCGGAAAACTCAGAATTAATATCTTCTAAGGTAAACATATCCTCATAATCAATATCCACTTCAGCTAAAAGTACATTCATATGTCCTGGCATTCTTCCAGCAACTGGGTGTATAGCAAACTTCACTTCAATATTTTTATCTTTTAAGGTGTTTGTTAATTCTTTAACAGCTGCCTGTGCTTGAGCTACTGCCATTCCATATCCCGGAACAATAACTACAGATTCTGCATAGCTTAATTGAATTGCAACATCTTCTGGTGAAGTACTAGTTGGATCTTTTTCATATTCATTGTTAATAGTCGTAGATCCAAAACCACCTTTAAGAACGTCGAGAAGCGTACGATTCATTGCAGCACACATGAGTAGTGTAAGAATTATTCCTGATGCGCCCACTAAGGCGCCAGCTACGATCAAAATAATACTATTTACAATAAACCCAGCTGACATTGCA
>Ga0222715_10000454_pt1 | contig 40625 bp, 68 predicted proteins | sample C33_9DmetaG_FD_165056 | JGI IMG/M metagenome (GOLD analysis project Ga0222715, IMG submission 165056) | Estuarine water microbial communities from San Francisco Bay, California, United States - C33_9D | ecosystem: Environmental > Aquatic > Marine > Unclassified | place: USA: California...
AAAACAAGATGAAGAATCAGAAGAATCTGACGAGGAGTCAGAAGAAGACACAGAAGAGGAGAGCGATGAAGAAGAATCTGACGATGAAGAATCTGAAGACGATGAGGAAGAAGACTCAGAAGAGGAAAGCGACAACGAAGAGGAAGAGGAGGATGATGAGGATGAAAAGAAAAAACGACTTGCTCCTCCTATCATCAGTGCTAACTTAATGACAATGCAGATGCTTGATGGTACTATTAGTACTGCAGCATCGTTTGGTGTATCTCAATCATCTTTAACTGGAGTAGATACCTATAGTTTAAATGCTATGGTATGGTCTAACCTTAAGCAATTTATGATAGGAGGCGGTGTTAGTACTGTATACTTTAAATACGATAGAAAAGTACCATACTCAGTTGTAGATCCAAGTACTGGTGAATCGCATGTCTTTGGTTATAGAATGGAAAAAGGATCTATATGGTCTATTGATTCACACAACGTAAACTTTATGTATATGTTCGGTACTACTATGGCTTCTTATACCTACAGTCAAGTTTATTTAGGTCAAAAAGAAAACTTCTGGAAAGGATTCGTTGGAGGGTACGCAGCTACTGCAAGTATGATAAACTCATTCGGTAAGATATCATCGTCAAATTCATTAACAGGATTTGGTACTAAACCATTTAATTTTAAAGAGTTACCAAGATGGACATTTTCACCTATGGTAGCTGTTTCTCTACCCGTAAAAGTTTACCCTTTAGATTTAAAAATTAATCCTTTTAATAACTTTACCTATATTTTAGGTAACTCAACTAATTTTCAAATATCTCAGAGATTTGTAGCTAACCTAGGTATTACAGTGATTGGCAACTCAGATCCACTTATTCCTTTTACTTTTGCGGCTACTATCGGTTCAAGATTTGCTTTCTAAAACTATTTATATATAAAGAAAGTTACATTTTAACTGTTATAATTATGTCAAATATAATAAAACGTAATTGGATGGCTTTTAAAGACATTTTTAAAGATGAAAATGACATCAACGAAAAATCAGTAGTTGGTTTCGCATCTTTCGTAGTAATGGTATTATTTGCAGTAATTGATCTTGCAACTGGATACTTTGGTGAAGATTTAGTAATTAATGAATTTATTTACAATTCTTTTGTTTATATCGTTCTTGGAGCATTTGGTATTGCTGAAGCAGGAAAGATATTTGGCAAAAAAGACTAAATGGAAGTAATAGGAGACCTTTGGCAGCAGGAAGGTTATAAACATCTAGGCAATTGGATAGATGGAGCTATAGCAATAATTCTGTTAGGTGGAGGGTACTATTATAAAAAATGGGTAGATCATAAATTTGAAAATAAAAAATAAATTATGGCAATTGAACCAAAAGGAATAATTATTCACTCCATGGCCGAGTATCTAAAGATGCCTGAAGGACCAATGGGTGCACATGACTTCCTTAAATCAGTTAAACTATCAGTACATGGGTTTATTCATCCTGATGGTAAATATGAAAAGATGGTAGAAACACCTGGAAAAGCTTTTCATGCCGGCAAATCCCTGCATGAAGGTCTATCTGGACTGAACTCACATTATCTAGGTTTTGAACTGCTAGTTCCTGGCGAACATGATTTCGGTACCTTCTCTAAAGCAATTGAGACTCCTGGAACTTATACCCAAGAGCAGTTTGATACAGCAGTAGAGGTATGTAAATGGTGGATGAAAGAATATAACATCCCAGCCTCACGAGTTGTAAGACACTCAGACGTATCAGGAGATGATGTGAGAGGTCCAGGTAAGGGTAAGACCGATCCAGGCTCAGCTTGGGATTGGGATGCATTTCAGAAAGCATTAGTTGCTTAATAGATTTATAAATCGTATATTATGAATAGAGTAAGTGTTATACTTCTTTGTATTACAACCCTGGCAATCTATTTTATTATAGCCAAAAAACCAGAGTTAGATATAAAAAAATACGAAGATCAAATCAAAGCTCTTGAACAGGAGATAGTTGAAAAGGAGAGTGAGAATGATAGTTTGCAGAAACAGTCTCTTGAGCTAGAGAAAGCTATAGCGGCTTACGATGTAATTATAGAAAACTTTAGAAATCAAATCTATGATATTCAAAGAGACGCACAGGAAAAAGTGGATGCTGTTGATAACTTTGGTGATGATGAGTTGGAACAGTTTTTCGCAGAACGTTACAAAAGACTCGTTAAAAGTAAAAACGATTCAATTAACTAGTCCTATTGCAAGACTAGTTGTAAAAGATCTGATTAAAAAAGATGCTTTATCAGCAGAGGTTCAATTAATGCAAAGTGTACTAACCTCCACAAATGATAAACTTCTTGCACAGACAGATCTATTAGCAAATGTACAAGTACAGAATGCTAATTTGACATTTATCGTATCTCAAAAAGATCTACAGATTAAAGAGTACGAAAAGGCAAAGAGCGATTTAGAGAAAGCTTTGAAAAAAGAAAGAGCCACTAAGAAGTTATACAAAATAGGTTCAGCAATAGGTGCTGCAGCCGTTTTGTTAAACGTACTTAAGTGATATGAAATATATACAACGATACGCATTTCCGAGCATAATTGCTCTGTCTGCATTGTCCGTTAGTGCTTCAGCAGCATTTTATTCAGTAAGCGGACTTTCAAAATTATTTGCAGGAGCTTCATTTGAGGTCATTATTATGGCCGGTTCATTAGAAGTATCTAAACTTGTAATAGCATCTCTACTTTACCAGTACTGGGATACGCTAAATAAAATTCTGAGAACTTATCTCTCTATTGCAGCAGTCATATTAGTATTGATTACAAGTATGGGTATTTATGGATTCTTATCTGCAGCATATCAAGAGACTTATCAGAAGTTAACCGTTACACAAAACCAAATTGAGTTCTTAGAAAATAAATCTAAATTTTATGAAGACGATATACAAAGGTTTGATCAAGAGCTTGCGCAAATATCTAATAATATTTCTACTCTTTCTAGCGCCAAAGCTACGTCTATCCAGGTACGAGACACCACGGTATCTTCAGGCGTTAGAAACACAATCAGTACTGCCGAACTTAGGCTTGCGCAATCTCGTATTGAAGTTGAAGAAGAAAATAGAAAATCTGTTTACGAGAAAAGAACTGTAGCTGCCGACAGCTTGCAAGGATATAAGTTACAGATACTTGAGCTACAGAACAATGCGGATACAGTAGGAGAACTTGGTCCTTTACAGTATCTCTCCGGTCTTACTGGTACTCCTATGGATAAGATTATTAACATCTTATTACTAGTTATCATCTTTGTATTTGATCCTCTAGCTATCTCTTTAGTTATTGCAGCTAACTATGCTTTTGACAAAGCTAGACCTAAAAAGAATCTATATGGAGAAGATGAAGATAATTTGTTTGATGACTTAGATAATGGAAAAGAAATAATACCTGATCCTAATGACCTTCCTGTTATAGAACCAGAACCTGTTAATCCTTTAGAAGATTATAATGAAGATAATGAGCGTAGAATGGATATTATAGGTCAAAATGGTAATGAAGGAGATCATTATGAAGAACCTATAGAACCTAAACCAAAAGAGGTTTTAACCTTCGAGGAAGAGAAGCCAGAAAACATAAAAGTGAAAAGAATACTACAGAAAGGCCCTTCTAAAAATAGAGTAGAATTTGAAAACGGTACTATGGGCTGGGTTGAAAAGAAAGATGATAGAATAGTATATTTGTGAGTATAGATAAAATTATTACCTCAGGTTGTTCGTTTTGCTACAGAAACTATGATTATGAAAACCCAGAAAGAGCTTCTGCGGATCAAAATTGTATTATAGAAGATGAATTTGGAAGAAAACACCCAAATTTAAATACTCAAACTTCTTTTACTAAAATTTTATCTGAAAAATTAAATGTACCTTTCAAAAATCTTTCAGTACCAGGACAAAGTCAAAAAGGTATTATTCTAAGACTTTTTAATTATATCAAAAACAATCCTGACGATTTATCCAATACTCTTTTTATTTGTGGCCTTACTAAGTTTACTAATTATAGTTTTTTCAAAAAAGATACAGGAGAGGATATAAAGTATGAACATATCAAAGCAGAAGCAGATTCGTTATTTAGCAAAAAAAGATTCGATCTAGAAAATGATTACTGGAGCAGAATAAAACATCCATCAGTTATACCTTTTGAGCATTGTTCCTACGTTGAAATGTTTGACAGTTATTGTCAAGCTCGTAAATTAAAATTAGTATTTATAAATTGTTACGAAACTACTAACAAAGAGCTAAACATACAAAATAAATTTTTATTCCCTAATAACATTTTTTGTTGGAGTGATTATATAAATTCATACTGTTCTGAATATAAAGATACGAATCATCACCCTAATTTATTTGATCATTATCTGTTAGCTAACTTATTAAGCTCCTATATTAAAAATATATTCTAAAAGTTGTTTTTAAGAGGAATAATTACTATATTAAGGTTATGAGTGATAGAGAAATTATGAATGCCAAGAACCCTCCTTCGGCAAGAGAAATCCTGAGAAAAGAATACCCAACCATCTATGAAGGGTATCAATCAATCGTTGATCAGCAATTCGAACTGTTTGCTAAAAAGCATTTAGATTACGGTATGCATAATATTACTGCCGGTACTAATCTACAGACACAAGATGAAACTGAATTTGCTATGACCGGTCTTTGGTATAGACTTTCAGATAAGATCAATAGATGGAAGAACATGATCATCTCAGGACGTAAAGCACAAAACGAAACATTAATAGATACCTTTCAAGATATTACCAACTACGGTATTATAGCCCAGCTTGTAGAAAGAGGTCTCTGGAAAAACGATTAAATGCCTAGAAAATTAAAAGGTCCTGTCAAGAAGGTATGGGAGTCTAAAATAAAGCAATCACCTTCTAAGAACAGACACATTTCATATAGTTCTATTAGCACCTATAATAAGTGCCCTAAGTTATGGGACTTACAATATAGACAGAAAGTAATTCCGTTTACACAGAACATTTATACCATATTCGGATCAGCTATGCATGAGACGATTCAAGAGTGGTTAGAGGTTATGTATATGCAATCAGCTAAAGCTGCTATGGATATGAATCTGAATGATCTTCTCTACAATAAGATGATTAGTCAATATAAGATCGGTAAAGCTGTAAATGGTCATAAACATTTTTCTACTCCTGATGAACTAACCCAATTCTGGATTGATGGTAAACATATCTTAGAGTATCTTAAAAAGAATAGAGGAGGATACTTCAGTACTAGGACTATGAAGCTTGCCGGAATAGAAACTTTACTTTATCAGGATATTAAACCAGGAGTTAAATTCAAAGGATTAATTGACTTAGTATTCTATCATCCGGTTAATGATTCCTGGACGATTATGGACATTAAGACTTCAACTTCAGGCTGGAGAGATAATCAAAAGAAGAATCCAAATTTAACTGCTCAGGTAGTTTTATACAAAGAGTTTTTTGCAAAGCAGTTTGGAATAGATAGAGATAAGATTAGTGTAGAATACTTTATAGTTAAACGTAGAGTACCTGCAGAAGCAGATTATGCAATTATGCAAAGAAGAGTTCAAGAGTTTAGACCTAATGCCGGTCCTAGAAAGACAAAACATGTTATTGACTCTATGAATAACTTCCTTGCCGATGTATTAGATGAAGAGGGTAACTTTATAGATAAAGAGTACAAATGCAAATCTCCGTTAGGAAAATGTGAAGCTTGTAGCTCTATTTCTATTTTATAACCTATTTATATATAAATATATAAAAATATATTAGTTATGATAAAAGACGAGAAACTAACTTCAGTTAAAATTACTCAACCTCTTTTCGACAAATTTAAAATGTCCTGTCTGGAGCATAACTTTTCCTTCAAAAAGCTTGCAGATAGGGCAATTTTTTTGTATCTTACTGATACAGAATTTAGAGAAAAAATTCACAAACAGCATAATATTAAACTTAAAAAGTAATTATGAGTAACAGAAACGGTTACATTAAAAAGGAAGATAGAAAAACTATTCTTCTTCTATGTGATGATATTAGAATGCATTCAGGTATTGCCACTATGGCTAGAGAGTTTGTTGTAGGTACAGCACATCGGTATAATTGGGTTAACTTAGGAGCAGGAATTAATCACCCAGAAAAAGGAAAAGTTTTTGATCTATCTCAGGATGTTAATAAAACTTTAGAAATAGAAGATGCTAACGTAAAAGTTATTCCTAATAACGGATACGGAGATGCAATGATGGTAAGACAGCTTATTAATCAATTTAACCCTGATGCAATTTATATTTTTACTGATCCTAGATATTGGATTTGGTTGTTTCAAATAGAAAGAGAAATCAGAACTTCTATTCCTATATTCTGGTTAAACATTTGGGACGATTATCCAGCACCAAAGTATAATGAAAACTACTATGATTCAGTAGATCTGTTGATGGGTATCTCCAAACAGACAGTAAATATCAATAAACTTGTTCTGGGGGGAAAAGCCGATAGTAAAATTATTAAGTATATACCTCATGGTATCAACCATAGAACTTTTTTTCCAATAAATAAAGATTATCCCGATTACGACAAATACGAAGAGTTTAAGAATAATATATTTCAAGGTAAGAATATTGAATTTTTAGTATTTTGGAATTCTAGAAATATCCAAAGAAAAAGACCTGCTGATGTAATATATTCGTTTAAGATATTCTGTGATATGATTGGCGAAGAAGCAGCTAAAAAGACTGCTCTAGTTATGCATACTGAACCTGTTAGTCAACACGGCACAGATTTACATGCTGTAAAGTCTGCATTATGTGATGATCATATCAATGTATTTTTCTCTCAAGAAAAATTGGCTCCACAACAAATGAACCTTCTTTATAATCTAGCTGATGTTGTTCCTTTAATTACTTCTAACGAAGGTTGGGGATTATCTTTAACTGAAGCTATGATGTCAGGTACGATGATTATTCCTAACGTAACAGGAGGTATGCAAGATCAATGCCGATTTGTAGATGAGAATGGAGAATGGTACACACCTAATCCTGATGTACCTTCTAATCATAGAGGTACTTATAAAGAGCATGGTAAATGGGCAATTCCGGTATGGCCATCTAATATTTCTATCGCCGGATCTCCTCAGACTCCTTATATCTTTGATGATAGATGTGACCCTGAGGATGTAGCAAAAGCTATTAAAGCCGTCTATGATCTATCTCCTGAAGAAAGAAAAGAAAGAGGATTAGCCGGAAGAGAGTGGGCTATGACTAGCGAAGCCATGATGACTGGTGACGCTATGTCGCAAAATATAGCTGACGCAATGGATGAAGCATTCAGAAAATTTGTACCTAGACCAAGATATGAAGTTATCAAATCTGAAGATAGACCGTCTAAGCAAGTAAAACATAAACTTTATAACTACTAAATTATGAATAAACCACTTTGTGTTGTTAGCTGTCCTATAGATACTTATAGCGGGTATGGAGCTCGTTCTAGAGATTTTGTAAAGTCTTTAATAGATTTAGATAAATATGATGTTAAAATTTTATCTCAAAGATGGGGTAATACTAAATTCGGTTACTTAAACGAACATAATGAAGTAGATTTAAGAAGTAGAATTATCACCACACAGTTAAATCAACAACCAGACTTATGGGTACAAATCACAGTCCCAAACGAGTTTCAACCAGCTGGTAAGTTTAATATTGGTGTAACAGCCGCTATGGAGACTACTCACTGTGATCCATCTTGGGTGGCTGGTGTTAACAGAATGAACTTAACATTAGTTTCTTCTAACCATTCTAAACAGAGCTTGTTAAATAGTGTATTCGAAGAGAAAGATAAAAATACTCAAAAAACTATTAAAAAAATACAAGTAGAAAAACCTATTGAGGTTTTATTTGAAGGTATGGATCCATTTAAGTTTATTCCTTCTCCTTCTCGTAATTTTGATTTATCTGAAATAAAAGAAACTTTTAATTTTTTAGTAGTAGGACATTGGCTCCCAGGAGTATTGGGAGAGGATAGAAAAAATATTCCTTATACTATTAAAACTTTTTTAGAGACGTTTAAAAATAAACCTAACCAACCTGGGCTCATTTTAAAAATTACAAAAGGTAATACCAGTATTATGGATAGAGAAAATATTCTTGATTCTATAGATAAAATAAAAAAATCAGTTAAAGGTAAATTACCAAGTGTTTATTTAATTCACGGAGATGTAACTGATGGTGAAATGAACTTACTATATAATCATCCTAAGGTAAAAGCTATGGTTAGTCTTACAAAAGGAGAAGGATTCGGAAGACCGTTATTAGAGTTTAGCTTTATCAAGAAGCCTATTATAGCGTCTGGCTGGTCTGGGCATGTAGATTTTCTTGATCCTAATTACTGCATACTTCTTCCTGGGGAACTAAAAGACGTTGATAAATCAGCATTACAAAAGAATGTTATTATTCAAGGTAGCAAATGGTTTACTCCTGATCCGGTAAAGATTGGTCAAGCTTATAAGCAAATTTTCAAACATTATAAAGATTCTTTAGTTAAAGCAAAACAATTAGGAACGAGAAACATTAAGATGTTTAGCGACAAAGCTATGACTGAGTTACTCAAAGAGTATGTTGAAAAGTACGTTCCTGAATTTGCTACTCAAGTTCCTTTAAACATGCCTCAAATGCAGCTTCCTAAGTTAAAGAAAGTAGAAAGTAAACCTGAGATTAAATTACCTAAACTTAAAAAATTATAATGAAAGATTCACTTACGGAATGTAAACGATGTCAAGGTAATGCTTGTTATGAGCAGCATATAAACGAAAATACAACTACATGGCTTTGTATGGGGTGTGGTTTTACAACCAGCACTGCTATGGATAAAGATGGTTCTGTTACGAAAAATACTTTAGAAACTTCTCCTGAACTTTATAGAGATTTAATGTATGTAGACCAACATAACAGAGCATGGTTCCCTGCTACTATTACCCTTCCTAAAAAAGGAATGGTCTTTTTAGATGGTTATTCTGATGCTCAATGGAAATGGGCTGCTGTCAATGCTATAGAGATTACTGAAGATGATAGAAAGCTGAAACAATTCCCCCCAGACCAAACTCATAAAATGGATATGAAAAATATACAATATTTTGGTCAAAAAGAATTTATGGATGCTTTGGAAGTGATAGGGTTTTACGATATTCAATAATGAAAATTAGTTACGCAATAACAGTATGTAATGAAAAGATAGAAGTAAAACGTTTAGTAGACTTCTTATTAGCAAATAAACGTTCACAAGATGAAATCGTAGTACTCTATGATCAAAAGAACGGCAATGAAGAAGTAGCAACGATGCTTACTAAACTAAATAAACTTCCTAACTTCCAGATGTGGAGGGGCTTTTTTGAAGGCCATTTTGCTGATTGGAAAAATAAGCTTACCGAATACTGTACTGGTGATTATATTTTCCAAATAGATGCAGACGAAATCCCTCAAGCTAAATTAATACTCCTCCTTCCAGCTATATTTGAAGCTAACCCTGATAATGATGTTTACTTAGTTCCTAGAGTAAATACAGTAGTAGGATTAACTGAACAACATATTCAGAAATGGAGATGGGAAGTAAACGACAAAGGATGGGTTAACTGGCCTGACTATCAATGGCGAATATGGAAAAATAAACCTGAAATAAAATGGGTTAATAAGGTTCATGAAAGATTAGAAGGGTTTAAAACTTTTTCTCCTCTTCCTGAATTCGAAGGCTTTTCTTTATCGCATCCAAAAACTATAGAAAGACAAGAAAAGCAAAACGCTTACTACGATACTTTAATGTAGATATTTATATTAAAAACATATGGACTTTCTTTCTATTTTATCTTTAGCTAACTCAATAGAAGGAGAGTATTTAGGTGTAGGGTACGGAAGAGGAGAACACATTAGTAGTATTATTAGTGGGTTAGAGTCAAAACAAATACCTAAACGTCAATTTACTTTCTACGATAATTTTACAGAATATGCTTATGGAGCAGCTTATGATTATAGGTTAAATAATAAACTCGCTAAACATAAGAATATTAAAGGAAGTTATAGTAGAATAAAATCTCGTATAAAAAACCCTCTAGCGATTTTAGTTTTAAATTTAGATAATCCATCTGATTTAGAATTAGTATTAGAAGTAACTTTTAAAAAACTAATTAAAGGCGGTTTACTTTATATACCTCAATATAACTCTAACAATCAGATTAAAGAAATAGTAAATAATTTCTTTGATTCTAATAATTTATTTCTAAATATAGACAGAGATGAGAATTACTTTATTAATTCAGGAGCCTTTGCATATGCTGACAACAAAGCAGTTAATAAGTATAAGCTAATAAAGGATATACAAATTATAGTGCAAGATGATAAACCTACTCCCTATCCAGATAGATATATCAAAAAAACTATTCCTAAATTTATTCCTTCCTCTCCATCATCTTTTGATAATGTTAATAATTCTAGAGTAGAAAAAGATAGAAAATCAAAAGATAGAGTAGTTTTAATTGAAGAATCAAAAATTCCTGCTTTTATAGATAGGTACGTAAAAAAAGTAATACCAAAATTTATTCCAACACCGGTAATTAACCCTGATGCTAAAATTGTAGCAGAAAAGGTAACTAAATAGTTTTTATGGTAAAATTAGTTATATTTGACTTAGATGGCGTTTTAGTCGATGCTAAAGGTATTCACTTCCAAGCTTTAAATGAATGTCTTGGTAACGAGTATGCTATTTCATGGAATGAACATTTATCAAAGTACGACGGACTTAAAACATTTCAAAAACTAGACTTACTCACTAAAGAGAAAAACTTACCTCAAGCTACACATCAGGCTGTATGGGACTGTAAACAGCAAATTACACTTGAAAAGTTATATAAGATTCAACCCAGCGAATCTCTCCAGGCTTTAATGAAAGCTTTATCAGAGTCTGGATATAAGATTGCAGTATGTTCTAATTCTATCCGTAAAACAGTCCTTACTGTATTAGCTAAGCTTGGCATCATAGAGTATATGGATCTTATTCTATCTAATGAAGATGTTAAGAATAGTAAACCACATCCAGAAATATACTGGAAAGCTATCTCCTCAATGGGTATGCTTCCGGAAGAGACTTTAATCGTAGAAGACTCTCCTTATGGATTACTTGCTGCTTCGAGAAGTAAATCGTATATTTTAAGAGTGAAGAACCCATCTGAAGTTTCTTTTAAAAATATAACTAAAAAATTAGTAGAGATCGATTCAGGTAAAAAACAAACTACTCCGGCATGGAGAGATGAAAATATGAACATCCTTATTCCTATGGCAGGTGCCGGTAGTAGATTTGAACAGGCTGGGTATACTTTCCCAAAGCCTTTGATTGATGTTAAAGGTCGTCCTATGATTCAAGTAGTGACAGATAATCTAAACATCAAAGCAAATTACATTTATGTAGTGCAGAAAGAACATCGTGAAAGATACAATCTTGATACGCTCCTTGACCTTATTACACCTGGATGTAGAATCGTTGAGACAGACGGTCTAACACAAGGAGCTGCATGTACAGCACTACTGGCTAAAGAGTATATAGATAATGATGCTCCATTATTCTTTGCTAACTCAGATCAATTTGTTGAATGGGATTCAAATGAGTTTCTATACAAGATGAATGAGACAGAAGCCGATGGCGGTATTGTAACTTTTAAAGCAACTCACCCTAAATGGTCTTTTGCAAAAGTAAATCAAGAAGGTCTAGTAACTGAAGTAGCTGAAAAGAATCCTATATCAGATCTTGCTACTGTTGGGTACTATTATTGGAAGCAAGGTAGTGACTTTGTAAAGTATGCCGAGCAGATGATAGAGAAAGATATTAGGGTAAATGATGAGTTCTATGTATGTCCGGTCTTTAATGAAGCTATTCAGGATCAAAAACAGATTAGAACTTTTAATGTAGATAAAATGTGGGGGTTAGGTACTCCTGAAGATTTAAGTTATTTTATAGAAAATTTCAAATGATCTCTGAAAAAATGTTTAGCTCTTATTATGAGCTATATGATAAATGGCAAACGATTCCAACTTTCAATTGGCAAGACTGGACTCAGCGTTCTTTTCCTAAAGAAAGAATTGAAAATGCTATAGAATGTATAAGTTCTTTAGATTACGATTTCACTAAAAATTTAACTTTACTTGATTTAGCATGTGAAAATGGTCTTTATAGTATTCCTGCTTGCAGTAAATTTAAAAAAGTTATAGGAATAGATAACGATGAGTTTGCAATAAAAAAAGCAAACATTACAAAAGAGCATTATTCTAATCAAGGATTCAACACTAATAATTTAGAATTCAAAAATATAGGATTTTGGGAATATGGGTTAGGAGAAAAGTTTTTAGGTCAAGAAGGAGTTAAATGGGATTTTCATAAACCTGAGTTTAGAGATGAATTTTTAGACTTATTTAAAAATAGTATTTTAGAGGCAGATAATATCAACGCAGTTTTAGTATGTGAGTTTTTAAATTTTATAGATGATAACGGAGTAAAATTTTTTAAGAGAATATTAGAAAACTTAAAACTTATTATCATACAAACAAAATACCTAACAGTAGAACAGTGGCTCCACTCTCCTGATGATTATTCTAGGTATTCTGGTAATTATGAAGATGGGCTTAGTAATTCATTTAATTTATACTCACAATCAGGAATAGTTTCTCTACTTGAAGAATTTAATTTTTCTATTTCTTACCATAATAAAAATAGTAACAGTGGACTAGTAATTGGTATAAATAATGATTTTAATATCTCATAGAGGAAATATAAAAGGAACCAACCCAGACTTTGAAAATCAACCAGAGTACATTTATAACACTTTAAGATTAGATTATCATGTTGAAGTTGATGTATGGTATGTTGAGGGTAAATTTAAATTAGGTCACGACGAACCTCAATATGATTTCCCTTTCGAATTATTAAAAAACTGGAATGACAAATTATGGATACATTGTAAGAATGTACAGGCTTTAGAAAAGTTAAATGAGATAGATAAGATTGGAGTACACTTTAACTACTTTTTTCACGATAAAGACTATGCAGTATTAACATCTAAAGGTTATATCTGGTCTATAAATTCTATTAATGGTGGTATATTAGTTATGCCTGAACATACTGGGAATACCCCTACACAGGGAACTATAGGTGTCTGCAGCGATAATATAGTTGAATATTCTAAATAATTTTCGTATATTAACATGATGGATAAGCTACAGAATACAGTCTTTATAGTACAAGCTCGACTTAATAGTCAAAGGGTTCCTAATAAAATGTTAAGGCCTTTTGCCGATAAAAACTTATTCGGTATAGTTTTAGATAAACTCCTTTCTTCTAATATTATTCCTTCTTCTCAAATTTTCGCTTCTGTATATGAAGAAGAATTAATCGAAGAAGCTAGCATCAAAAGAAATATCAACACCTTTCAGAGAAGCTACGAATCAGCAAACAATGATAGTGACATTACCAAAATATTTGAATGGCATGATAAACTACCTTTCAAATATGTAGTTATTATTTCGGCTTGTAATCCTCTACTTAAAGTTGAAACTATAGATGCTTTTGTTAAACAGTTTGTAGAGCAGGAAGAAGATAACTTATTTGGTGTCATAGAAAAGAAACAGTATTATTGGAATAAAGAAGGTGTTATGATAACTCCATGGCCGGAAGGCCAAACACTTATGAACACTAAAGCTGTGGAGCCTACATATGAAGCAGCTCATGTACTATATGCTTCTCCTATGGACCTTATTAAGGAACATAAATACATGGGTGATTTTTCCAAACCTGGTGGTATTAAGCTATTCAAGATGGATGAGTTAGAAGCTTTTGATATAGATTATGAATGGCAGTTTACTACTGCTGAATTATTATATAAGAATGATAGTATATGTTGATTTAGATGAAACTATATGTGATTACGATCTAGACTTACCTAGAGAGTATCACCTAGCTAGACCTATTCAAATTAATATTGATAAGATTAATAAACTCTATGACGAAGGTCATAAGATTATTTACTATACAGCTAGAGGAACAGTCAGTAAACATAAGAGAGAAGAATACTATCAGTTGACTAAACGACAGTTATTAGAATGGGGATGTAAGTATGATTCATTAGACCTTGGTAATAAGCCACATTATGATTTAATAATTTGTGATAAAAGTAAAAGAATAGAAGAACTATGAGCTTAATCAAATCAGATAAAGAGACGTATGTAATAGCTGAAATTGGTCAAAACCATAACGGTGATATTAATATAGCTAAGAAACTAATAGATCAATTAGATAGATATACCTACGATGAACATACCGGCGACCGTTATAACAAATGTAATGGTGTGAAGTTGACTAAAAGAGACTTAGACGAGGAGTTATCTAAAGAAGGTATGGAAAGACCATATACCGGTCCTAATAGCTTTGGTCCAACATATGGAGAACATCGAGCATTTTTAGAACTATCTTATGAAGATCATGTTGAATTAGGGAACTACATTAAATCTAAAGGATTTGAATTCGTACAAACTCTGTGTTCGGTAAAAACTTTGAAGCTTCTTGATATGGTAGAAGTCGATAAGATTAAAGTAGCATCAAGAGACTTAACCAATATACCTCTAATTGAAGCAATAGCAAAAAGACCCGAAGATGTAATACTATCTACAGGTATGGCGGACGAAAGCGATTTAGAAGCTGCAATGAATATTTTTGAAGCTAATAATAAAACAAATGTATCTATTCTTCACTGCCTGTCTCAATATCCTTCTGAATACTCTAAATTAAATTTAGCTACTATCAACTGGTTAGAAGAACATTACGCTAAATATACTATTGGATATTCAGATCATTCATTAGGTACTCATATACCAGTTGCATCAGTAGCAAGAGGTGCTCAAATTATAGAAAAGCACGTAACATTAGATACATCTATGAAAGGAACTGATCATAAAGGATCAGCAGATATGAATACTTTTCACCAAATGATGCATGATATTAGGTCGTTAGAGTTTAGTATCGGTGACTGGAAAATAGAAAGAGATCCTTCTGTAGCTGTTGCTAAAGAAAAATTAGAAAGGTCACTAGCCTATAAAAGAGATATAGAACCAGGAGAAATTATAACAGAAGAAGACTTACATATGATATCCCCCGGTAATGGATTAAAATGGTCAGATAGAGATAGAATTATAGGTTTGGTAACAAAATCTAAAATAGATAAAAACACTCTAGTAAGTATAGATGAAAAATTATAGCAGCAAGTATAACTTATTTTTTGTACATATTCCTAAAAATGCCGGTACAAGTATAAACGAATTTTTAGAAATAAAACTAGATAATAGAGGACACAGAACTCCTTCACAATTGTCAAAGCTTTATACAAAATATTCTTCTACCCCCAGTTTTGCTGTTATTCGTAATCCTTGGGATAGAATGGTCTCTCTGTATAAGTTTAGAAAGAATAAAGGACATGATAAACATTTGATAGGAGATTATAGCTTTCAACAATGGCTGCTGAGCACACAGACACCCAAAATGGCAGGACATATGGAATGGGCTAACCAGTATGACTTACTATTTGATGAAACTAATTTAGTATCAGAAATAGTAGAATATAGTAATTTAGAAGAACAATTGACTATTTTTCTTAAGAAGCTAGGTCACTATACTATTTCTCTTCCTCACCTTAATTCAACAAATAGAGAACATTATAGCTCTTACTATAATGATGAATGTATAGATTTTGTTGCTAAGAGATTTGAAAAAGATATAAAAGCATTCGGCTATGAATTCGAGGACTAAACAACTTAAAGATCAACTCTCCGGGCTAGAATCAGTTGAAGAAAGATTTGACACCTTAAAGAATAAATACTCAGACTGCAAAGCTGTAATTCTTGCTCCAGGTCCTTCTTTAAACGATTATGATCTAAGTTGTCTCTATGATAGAGATGATATTGTTTTATTATCTATAAAACAAGCTCAAGATAAGGTGAAAGGGCAAAGTGATTTTCATATAGTAAACACCTACAACTTTGATAAGTTTAACGGCTATGATTATGCTAACTTAGACTGTATTATCTTCTACGGCTTATCAGAATCATATGTAGATGCTCAAATGGAAAAACTAGCAATTAAACCTCATCCGGTTGATATGTGGGTACCGGTTATAAATCCTCCGTCTATTTCATATGAACAGTCTATTCATAAAGCAGCCGACTACGATAAGTTTTATATGTTAGGCAAAGAAACTAAGACTTGGTGGGGGACTTCTATTCTCTATGAGCAAGCTATTCCTACAGCATTACTTTTAGGATGTAAAGAAATATATACTATTGGATGGGACTTAGGTACAGGAGCACATTCTTATGATAATGAAAAAATAGATTTTAAGGTTGATAGTGCTGATGTTAAAAGAACTCAAGATTCTATAGATACAACCCCTCAGCTGTATGATTGGTGTGAAAGAAATAATATAGAAATTAATATATGCTCTAACACTAATCCTGCTGACAAAAGGTTTCAAAGAATAGAACCATGTCAAATATAGTTTTTATACCAAACATTTCAACTGGAGATAATAGAAACTCTCCATATCATTACTCAGTCAAAAGCTGGCAGAAATGGTCTGAACAGTACGATGACGTAGAAGTTATAGAATGGACTGATCCTATCTGTCCTCCTGAACAGCTTAAAATTACCTTGCAGAGATATTGGGTTCATGATATTTTAGAATCTAACGATGTTGAATATGATCAAGTTTTGATTGTAGATGCCGATACTATTATTCATCCTAATGCTCCTAACTTCTTTGAAGAGACAGACGGAAAATTTAGCGTAGTGCTCAATAACGGCTGTAGTGAATGGTTGACAAGAAGTATAAGAGATTGGGGTAACAATCTGTTTCCGGAAGAACCTAAAGTAAAACCTTGGAAGTACTTTAACGGAGGCTTTCAAATCACAAATAAAACCCATAAAGAATTTTATTCTTTAGTCAAAAATTTTTATCTTAACAATCAAGAGCTAATATTAGAACTAAGTAATAAAATTAAAGCTGGTACTGATCAGACTATTATAAATTATCTTACTCAAAGAGAAGGTATAGAAGTTAATTACCTCCCTGAATGCTATAACCTACAGGACTTATTCAGAAAAAATCTTTTACACATACCTGGGCATTCTTGGTGGAAAGATGAATTAATATTTACTGATGCAGGCTGGGTCTATCATTTTAATGCTATTCCTCAAAACCCGAGACACGTTTCATATTGGATGGAAAGAACTTACAACGAACTATATAATGTATAACATACTCTTTACTTTAAATTCCTCTTATTTCAATTACGGTAAAATTTTTATTAGATCTTTATTTGATAATAATGATATGAGCAAAGTATCTAAAGTGTTTGTTGCGGACACAGGACTTACTAAAGAACAAAAATTATTTTTTGAGTCCTTTGATAACACCTATATTTTATCTACTGGGCTAAGCACAGATTTTGATGAAGGAGGAACCTGGGGGAAAGGATGGCAAAAATCTGTAGTATCAAAAACTAAATCACTAAAGTACATATTAGAAGAAACTGGGGAAGATGTAATGATGATTGACGCAGATTGTTTGGTACTTAAAGACCTATCTAATATTATCTCAGATAAAAGTATTCAACTTTGTGATAGAGCTAATGAGAATCCTAATATACCTTTTTTAGGAAGTTATATTTATATAAAGAGCAACAAGTCCGGAATAGATTTTGTATCTAAATGGATAAAAAATATAGATGAATCTCCTCTCAATAGAGCTAAAGAAAGCCCTATGCTTGGTAAAACAGTAGAGGAGGTTGGTTACGAAGACGTAGATAATATAAAAAGAGTTATGGTAAGCTGTTATACTAAGAAAGAGTACTTAATGCATAATGGTGAACCCTTTATAGCTCACTTTAAAGGAGGTTCTTTATCTCAGTCAACAGAAGAAGATCAACGTAAAAGAATTTATGGTACTCATGGATTCGATAAAGAAATAGAGAAATACTTAAGATATGTATAAGGTTATATCAGCAAACAGAGGCCCAAATAGAGCTAAAAAAAATTGGAGAATATTTGAAAAAGAAAGCTTAGAAAGATATTTTGGAAAGGTTTTAGATGTAAATGGTGAGGATGGTAAGAGTGTTGCTGATGCATACGATAAATATAGCGACAGTATAGAGTACGTTAGATGGTACCCTGATCCTGAACTTATTACTTTAGAGGAGTATAACGGAATGGTCAGGCAAAATGAAGTTATAGGTAATCTTCCTTTCATAACAAATTCTGCAAAAGGCTTTATAAATGTTCAATGTAAAGAAGAAGCATTTAAAGTATGGAAAGAAAATAAAATTCATTGCCCAGACTATTTTACTTTTCAAGATGAAAAAGATTTCTTTACCCAACAGGAGAGGTATCAAGTAAAACTTCCTTTCTTACTTAGAGTAAATAACAGTGTGAATGGTTATCATTCTTTTGCTGTCTATAAAGAAGAAGATATACAACCTACTCTTAAAAAGTTAGATGAATTATATATTAATTACACAAGAACTAATAGTCGAATTAAAACTACTAAGATGTGTATTCACTTATTTCAGACAGCTGATGAAGAAAAAGGAATTAATTCTTCATTTAGAATACATGTAGCTGGGGATAAAGTTATTTCAGGTTATGCTAGAGTAGTTGATAACACAGATTGGTGTGCCATTACTTCTGGTAAGTTTAAAGCTAAGAATATAGACCATTTTGTTGAGCATAATACTATGTGTGAATACATAATGAATACATTCGAAGATGAGATAGTTAGAGCTGTTCATACATTAGGATTAAATCATCAAGGTATTGATGTAATAATAGATAAAGAAACAGATGAGTTAGTATTCTTAGAAGTACAGCCAACTTACTCCTCTGGCTATCCTCCTAATGGAGGAGGTAGCTATAGACCTCCTTACTATAATCCTTATGATCCTTTTTTAGTAAACTTTCTAACTCAAAATAAAGAAGAGCTGTCTAAGCTTTTTCCTAAATACTATTTTAACTGGCTGGATAAAAAGAACCACTTCGATCTTGTTTATAAAAATTTAAAATCTTATCTTGATAAAAATGCAAACGTATAACGATTTTCTAAAACTTAAATCTGAATCAGGATTACACTCTCCTTCTGTATACGAAATACAAAAAGTATTAGGAAGAGATATCGAAGTTGATGCTTGTTTTTTATGTAACCCATATGCTTTTGAACTTTTCATGGATAACTACAATAAAGCTGAACTGACAGACTTTATTAAATACTACCCTCCTCAGAATCGAACTTTATCTAAAAATCTTTCTAAAGCATTAAATATAAATTCAGATTACTTATTAATCGGTAATGGTGCTATACAGCTTATAGAACTTATTATGAGAGAGTTTGAAGGCAAAAGAAAGTGTTTAGTATCTCCTACATTTTCTAGCTATTACGAATTCGATATAGATAATATAACGTTCTTCAAAACTGTTAAAGAAGAAGATTTTAATATTGATGTAGATAAATTAGTTCAGCATTGCACAGATAATAACTCTCAAGTATTAGTTTTAGTTAATCCTAATAACCCAACAGGAGCTACTTTATCAAGAAAAGATATTAACTATATTACTAAAAATCTTAAACATACTACAGTTATAGTAGATGAAAGCTTTATTGACTTTTATAATAAAGACCAGAGTGTAGAACATGATGTTTATACAAACCATAATCTTATCGTTATAAGAAGTTTATCTAAAGATTTCGGTATAGCCGGATTAAGATTAGGGTATGGTGTGGCAAATCCAAAGCTTATAAAAAGTATTTTTTCTAAATACGGTTTATGTTGGAACATTAATGGATTAGCTCATTTCTTTTTGCAGTTGCTTGAAAGTAAGGAATTTATGTCTGATTATGATATAGCTCGAGAAAGATATATAAGTAATAGAGAAGAATTTTATAAAGATCTTAAATCTCTTAAACTTTTTAAAGTATATGATTCACAAGCTAATTTTTTTATTTTAGACTGTGGTAAATATATTCATGAGGTATTCTCTAAGTTACTTTTTGACGAAGGTATTTATACTAGAATACTTAATGATAAATTAGATTTAGAAGAATCGTTTTTAAGAATAGCTTGTGGTAAATTAGAAGATAATAAAAAAGTATTCCAAGCATTAAAACTAATTGAGAGTAAATATGAACGATAACAATTCATATATTAAAAAAATACATAAAGAATTTTATCAAGGAAAAAAAATAAATTGGACTGATAGATGGGCTTCTACTTTTAAAAAGTTTATATACTCTCATGATAATAAAGATTCAATACTTGATGTAGGGTGCGGGAATGGGAGTTTTATTAGAGAGTGTAAAGAAAAAGGATTTAATGATTGTCACGCTACAGATATAATAACAGTAGAACTTGGAATAACCGATATACACCCAGATATAACTTACCACTCTTCTCCTATTTCAGAACTAGAAATACCTGGCAAAAAATTTAATATTGTAACTTCATATGATTGCTTGGAGCACCTACATGAAGATGAAGTAGATGCTTCTTTAGACAAGATTTTTTCTCTAGCTTCTGATTTCATATGCTTAACAATTACTCATACAAAATCTGGAGAAAAATTAAAAGACGGTACTAACTTACACCAAACGGTTAAATCTTGGAATTGGTGGGAAGAAAAATTAGAGCAGAGAGGTACATTATTTCTAAAGTATAATACAAATTCTCCTCATCGTTCTAATTCTATTTGGAGCCCTAAACCTATATTATATTGCGATATAGATAGCACTATTAATAAACACTGGAAAAGAATTCAAAGATTTTCAGTTAACGGTAAATGCAACTGGGATAAAGCTTTTTCAGAAGTAGAAATAATGAAAGATGAGGTCTTAGAAGGTTCTCATGAAGCTTTAAAAAAGTTATCTAAGGTATACAACATAGTCTTTTTAACAGCCAGACCATTCCCAGATGCAGAACGTATTACTAAAGCTTGGTTGTCTGTTAATAATTTCGTATATTCTAGATTAGTAGTAGTTAAAACATCTAAAGCTAAAATACCTTATGTTATTAAAAAAGGTTCTTTGTTTATAGACGATTTAGCTAGAAAACATGAAAGCCATCCTCCTTATACGATTCTATATGATGATGTAATAAAAGAATTAGATCAAAAAGGAGTAAATTATATAAGGTTTAAAGGTGACTGGCAAGAGGTTTTAGAACAATTAGGTTTATGAAACAATTACTTATTACAAACGGATGTAGTTTTACCTGGGGGGATGAACTACCAGCAAGAGAATTTCAAGCTTATCCGTACTTATTAGCTAAAAAACTAGATGTAGGGGTGGTTAACTTAGCAGAGTGCGGTAGATCTAATGAAGCTATTATAAGAACAACTTTAGATTACATAATTAATAAAGATCTATCAGAGTTTCAACCTATATTTGTAATAGGTTGGAGCGGAATAGCCAGAAAAGAATTCTATTCACAAGGGCAGTGGCAAAAAATTACTCCAACTCAAGTAGTAATAAATAAACTAGCAGAAGTTCATTACAAATATCTACAATCAGAAAAACAAGATAACTTAGAATTTTTTAATCAGGTCTTACTTCTGCAGTTATTTCTTAAATTAAAAAATTATAAATACTTTTTTTTCAATATCAATGATGGTCAAGTATTTCAAAAAATTAAAAGAGGCTCTGGAGAAGTAACCGATGGTTATAATTTAAAACATTTTAATGATAAGTTTTTTAATGAGTTAGATTTAAATTTATTTCCTAGTTTTACCGATTCTTCTTTGACCTTTATGAACTATGCTTTAGCAAATGGCGGAGGGTTAAAACCAGGTAGGCATCCTGATGAAAAATCTCATGAAATATGGGCAGATCATATCGCCACAAAAATTAATTTATGACTAAATTTGCAATAGGTTGTTTAGTACAATGGTACGAATGTGATATAATAGATGAATATCTATCTACTCTTAAAAAAGCTATAGATGCTTATGAAGGAGAAGTAGAAGTAGATATCTGTATTGTAAAGAATACCAGCTTAGAAAAACCTACATCAGATGAAGCACTTACTAATGCTATTAATAAGATAGATAAAGCCTGTAAAGATAAATTTAGACATAATTACTTTCATACTGAAGTAGATGACATATATTCTATAGCTGATTATAGAAGAGAGTTTAATAATAAGTTCTGCAATAGAGTAGATGTTTTAGTATGGGGTGAAAGTGATATGCTAGTCCCATCTCAAATGTTTATAGTTTTAGATAGTTTACATCAACAGAGTCAAGCATCTAAATATATAGCATTCTTTGGTATATGTAAAATGTGGGATGATAGTTGGAAAGCACTAGAGCATCCAGACTTTACTGGTAAACCTTTTATTGAAAATGATTATGATAACTGGTGGTCTTTAAAGTATACTATGACTGCAGATGAAATGGAGGAGATAAATAGTAAGACTATTCAACCGGAGGTGAGCATTCTACCTCAGCATAAATTTAACGGATGTGGTTTAGTTATAAGTTCAGAAGTTATCAAAGCAGGAGTTAATATTCCTAAATCAGTTTTCTTTGTTCATGAAGATACTGCCTTTATGTTAATGATTCAAAAAGTATTAGGAAATATTCCTCAGTATGTTATAAGAAATATTTTAGTAGTACATAATAGAAATCACCCAGAGAAAAGAAACTTTGTGTTAGGAGAATCTGGTGATACTATGAATAAGAAGAGGAGAAGTAATGATTGGTATGTAAAGGCAAATAAGTTCTCTGAGGAGAATTGTTATAATTTATTTAATGCTACTTACAAATCTAAAACCTGGGAAGACGTATGGAAATAGCATTCTTTACAGAGATGGGATTTAACGGCAAAGTACCTCGTACTCATGAAAATATGAGAACAGAATTTGCTTGGATGGTAGCTTTGAATGCTGATCACTACAATATAAATCAAGCACCAGATAGGAAATACAGTCTTGGTATTACTATCATACCTAAAAAGAACCCTCAATTTAATTTAGATAACCTTAGACAGTATTGCGATAAAGTAGCCGTTATGCAGGAAGGTCCACATTGGTATTTTCAAGACTATACAGTTGATAAGCAAATAGAATATTTTAATACTTTAACTGAAGCTGATATAATTTTTGTTCATAACGAATCAGATAAACTTTACTACCAGGGTCTAACTAATCATCCTGATGTTAGAGTACTGCAATCGCTTATGATAGAGGATGCTGTAGGAGAGTTAAAAGACGTTGAGAGAGACGGGGTAATGGTTGGAGGTAACTTTGTATCCTGGTATGGAGGTTTTGATTCCTACATAGTTGCAACAGAGAGCGGTATGAATATTTGTGCTCCTTCTATGGGTAGAAAGCAAGAAGGAGAAGATCAACTATTTGAACATCTTCCATATATGACTTGGAAGCAATGGATTCATAAGCTAAATGAATTCAAGATTGGAGTACATTTAATGAGAACTCATGCAGCAGGAACATTCGCTCTCAATTGTGCCTATCTAGGAATACCTTGCATAGGTTACGAAGGGTTAGATACTCAAACAAAATGTCATCCATCATTAACAGTAAAGCTTGGCGATATCTCTGAAGCTAAGAAGCTAATTAATAAATTAGTTAACGATAAAGATTTCTATCTTGCTTGTAGTCAAGAGGCAAAAGGAAATTATAGAGAGTACTTTGACGAATCAAAATTTAAAATATGAAAATACTAGTAACAGGAGGAGCAGGTTTCGTAGGAACTAATCTCATAATTAAACTTTTAAAAGAAGGTCACCAAGTTGTGAGTATAGATAATTATCATACTGGACTTGAAGAAAACCATATTAACGAATGCGTATATATCAACAGAGATATTAGAGACATAGAAGACTATAGTTTTATTAACCCAGATTTAGTTTTTCATTTAGCAGCTATAGCTAGAATACAACCATCATTTGAATATCCAAAAGACTATTTTACTACTAATGCAAACGGTAGTTTGAATCTAATCGATTGGTGTGCAAAAAATAACGTTCCTGTAGTCTATGCAGGATCGTCTTCTAAGCATAGCGGTAGGTTTAAAAATCCTTATACTTTTTCTAAAGATGTTGGAGAGGATATTGTAGAACTATATCAAAAGCATTACGGGTTGAAAGCATCTATTGCTCGGTTTTATAATGTTTATGGTCCCTATCAATTAGAAGAAGGAGGCTATTGTACAGTTATAGGCATCTGGTTAAAAGCTTTTAGAGACGGTAAGACACTTTTAGTTACAGGAGACGGAGAACAGAGAAGAGATTTCACTCACATAAACGATATCGTGGATGCACTAATCAGAATAGCTGAAGCCGATGCATGGGGTTTTGAATTCGAATTAGGAAGAGGAGAAAATTATTCATTGAATGAATTGATAAAACATATAGGAGTAACTCCTGAATATGTTCCTGCTAGACCTGGTGAAGCAAGAAATACTTTAAATACCGATACTACTGCTAAAGACGTTTTAGATTGGAATCCTCAGATTAATATCATAGATTATATAAAAAATGAGTTTAAGTAAAATTACTTTTGTTATTCCTTCTAGAAACAATTTAGAGTTTCTTCAACTGGCTTATGAATCTATTCGTAAGTTAGATACTAAACATGAAATTTTAGTTCTTAATGATGCCTCAGTAGATGGTACTCAAGAATGGATCAATAATTTAAAAGATGATGATCTTCTATGTTTTACTAACCCAGGACCAGAAAGAATAGGTATAGTAGGAATGTTTGATAGAGGCATTGAAATGGCTCGTACAGATATTATCTGTGCATTTCATTCTGATATGGTTGTATGTAAAGATTACGATAAAAATATACTTAAACATTTAAAGAAAGGTACAGTTGTTACCGGTACAAGAGTTGAACCTCCCCTACATCCAGATGGTCCGGAAAAGATAATAAGAAATTATGGAGTAGAAGTAAATGAATTTAAATTAAACTCTTGGTTAGAAGAGAGCGAGAAACTAAAAGAAGATAAAATTACTGAGGGAATCTTTGCTCCGTGGTGCATGTATAAAGAAGATTTTTTAGCTGTAGGAGGTCACGACGAACTTTTTGCTCCTCAATCTAAAGAAGATTCTGATTTGTTCAACAGATTTTATTTAAATGGTTATAACTTTGTTCAACCTTGGGATGCTTTAGTTTACCATTTTACTTCTAGAGGATCTAGATTTAATAGATATTCTGGAGGATCTGCTGGAAAAAACTCTGATGAATGGTTATATACTACTACTAAAAATGGTAGAAACTTTATACGAAAATGGGGGCATTTTATTAAACATGATGCTCTGATGAAACCTATTGTACCTCCTAAGTACAACATTGGCATCAAAGTTTCTAATTCCAACCCAGATATTTTAAATATTTTAGAACCCTGGTGTGATAATATTTATGTCGATTTACCTTCTGATGATATACAGAAGTACATTAACAGAGAGCAGCAACACACAATCATTCCCTTAGAAGATAAAATTAATACAAAAGGAGTTGAAAACGATATTATTATAGAAATAGATGCTAAAAAATTTAATCAGACAGACTTTAACTTGATACAGCAGCTTTCTGAAATACTAAAAGATAGCGGGGAAGAAGGAGAATTTGAGTTAGGAAATCTATTTATTAAAGTATCTAAGTTAGTTGAATATCAAAAAAACTTAATTAAAATATGAAAAAAAAGTATTTAGTAGAATTTACACACGTAAGTGGAGAAGTAGAAGAAGTTGAACTTATTACAGATAATATTGAATGGAGTATTGAGCAATGGAGCCGTAACAGATCTGTAGTAGGCCATAAGATAATTAATGAAGGTAATTCAAGCACGAAACAAATGCTATTTAGCTAGCTATTTATTTGTATAGAATAAAATTTTTTCTTATATTAAGGTATGATTAATTTACACGAACTAGTAGGACAGGTATTAAAAGAGGGTGCAAAAATAAATTTTGCTGAACACGAATTTTTATTGAAAGTAGATACTAACGAAGATCCTCAAAAAAAAGGAGTCAAAGTTCAATTTATTCCAACTGAGTTTGGCAAGATTTCTAAAACTCAGCAAAACGATATCGCTATTGAGTTAGAAAAAAGATTAGAACAAGGATTAGCTCAATATGATCTAAGAGTAGAGAGAGATAGAAACCTTAAGGATAAGACTATTATTGGCTTCTTTATTTACATTGAATATCTAGATAAAATTATCAGAACTGCTCTTTCAGGTACTAATCCTTCTCCATCACCTGAAAAAGAAATATGATAGAACCCAAGAAAAGAATTCGACAAACTCTCTTTTCTATTCACCCTCTATCCTATCGAATCAAAGAAAAGAGTCCCGACCAAGATACTATGAATAAAAAGTTATTTATTCAAATTATCGATCAGTTAAAAAAGATTGATGACAGGAGAGATTTTATGCAAGATGAAATTGGAATGGATATGACAGTCTATGAAGATCAATTTTTTCAAGTTATAGAAAATTTAATGAAGATGGCATTTAATAAAGAGCAGCTAGCCTTCATAAGACTTTACCTATACGAGCTCCATCCAGACAAAGAATGGGATGGTACAATCACAATCGAGAAAGACAAAAAGACCTCAGTAGTAAATTTCAAGACACCATCTGATGTTTGGAATGTAGTAAAAAGATTCGAGTCTAAAGTTGCTTAAACGAGATATATTTCTTATATTTAGTTATTAAATTTAAAACGGTTATATATGCAATTAAAAATGATCCCTTGTCCTAAATGTGGTAACGATTTTCCTGAGAAAAGGAAAGAATTAGGCTATCACGTTTGTGTGAATTGTTCTACGGTTAAGCCTAAAGTTGGAGTAACAACTGTAGAAGGAAGTGGTGACCATACTTATAACGATATTATAATTATGGAACAAGACCAGTACATGTCTATTGCAAGAAAAGAAGCTGAATTATCTGGTAGAAAAATAGACGTAGAGATTTTAGATTTAGATAAAGACGAATTTGAAGTATCTCAATCTATTAAAGAAAGCGTCCATAAAGTAGTGTCAGATGAGTATGAAGATCTTCAAGATGCTCCGGATGCGGATAACAGCAAAGGAATTGAAGGAATAGATTACTAATGGCCGGTCGTCCGTCTAAAATATTAACCAAAGAGGATATCATACGAGCTCAGAAAGTGACTCGTTCTAATATGTCTGCAGCTAGATACTTACATGTATCTTATAATCATTATAAGAAGTATGCTAAGATGTATAAGAATGATGAAGGAGTTACTTTATTGGAAGCTCATATGAATCAATCTGGAGAAGGTATTCCTAAATACAATGCCGGAAATGAAAAAGACATTCCTCTCAATGATCTTTTAGAAGGAAGAGTTCCTATCGAACATTTCGATCCTAGAAAGGTTAGAGCAAGAATAGTTAGTGAGGCTAAGATGGTAGAAGTTTGCAACAAATGTAACTTCTCTGAAAGAAGAGTAACTGACTTAAAAGTTCCTGTTATACTAACCTTTAAGGACGGTAATAAGAAAAATTGGAGATTAGAGAACTTAGAATTCTTATGTTATAACTGCTCATTCCTTTATGCTAAATCTCCTGTTAGTATCAGCCAGGCTGAAGCTATGGAAGATTATTCTAAGACAGAACAAGAACCAGAATGGGAGATGGAAGATTGGCAGAAAGAAGCTTTATCAGAAGCAATGGGGATTAAAGAAGACGAACAAAAACCAGGTGAAGAGTTTATCTCATACAAGTAACCTATTTATAATCATGGCAAAGAAGAAAACTAACAAGCTTTCAACTTTCAAAAAGAAAAAACCTCTCGAAAGAAAAGTGGCTGACGATCTAGTCAAGACCCACGAACGTAATGAAAAGTTACGAGAAAAGAAGATCAACACTTCGTTTTTAGATCTTTTTTAATCAAAAACAAATATCATGAAAAAATTTATTGGGAACATCTCTTTTTTACTAGTTGTGTGTGCGCTAATGGCATTCACTACAATTAGAAATAGACTATTAATTAAAGAAATAGAACAGCCAGTTACTAAGAAAATCGAATTAGCAGAAGTTAAACCTTTAAAAATTAATACTGAAAACTTCGGTATCAGTTTAAAAGGTCATGAAGCATTCTTAGGAGAATTAGGACAGAAAGAAAGTTCTAATAATTATGATGCAGTTAACAGATTAGGGTATATGGGACGTTATCAATTCGGTAAAAAGACCCTAAAAAGTATCGGTATCAATGTGACTAAGCAAGAATTCCTATCTAATCCCACACTTCAAGAAGAAGCTATGGAAAGATTACTTGCAGCAAATTACAAGTCTCTAAAACGATTTATTGATAAGTATGAAGGTCAAACCCTTCATGGAGTAGAAGTAACTAAATCAGGAGTACTGGCAGCAGCTCATTTAGGAGGAGCAGGATCAGTTAGAAGATGGTTTAGAAAAGGATCTAACTTTAAAGATGCTAACGGTACTTCTATTACCTATTATATGAAAAGATTTAGAGGATATAAGTTGGATATCTGATAAAGTATTCATACATTTAGACATGGTTGTAGGCACAGATTTTAATTTATATGCTGCTTTCATTAGCAAAGATAAAGGCTATGGAGTATTTTCAAGTAGCTATATTCCAATAGGAAGCGTAATAGAAACTTGTTACTGCATTAAGATCTCAGGGTACGAATGGGAAGATTATACTTTTGGGGATCCTAGGGTAATTCCTTTAGGATATGGTGCTATGTACAACCATTCATTTCATGCTAATGCTATTTGGGAGTTAGATGCTAAAAATAATATTATGGCATTTGTGTCACAAAAAGATATACATCCTGGAGATGAGATCACCCATAACTATGGGGAGAATTACTGGAAAGATAGAAGTAATAAAAAATTAATATAAAGGTTATGGCAGAAAAAAGAGGGCACTTAGAAAAACTTATTAATCCATTTAATACTGCAGGACTATTAGAAGTATTTATGCCTAAGTTAAACGGATGGTATAGAGTCACTTCAAGAGAGTTTAGATCATTTGACGGTAAGAGAAGAATTACTGAACCTACTGAAGTAGTAAAAAGTAAACCAGAAGTAGAAATGAGAACTTATGAATACTTCGGCCCTATATTCTTATGGGGGACTAATATGGAGTTAGTAGATCCTACTAATGAAGGTAAGTTAGTAGAGAGTCCTTATTATGAAGAAATGATGAAAAAATCTGGTAGTCGTGGTTAAATTACATTTCCAATCAGCAGAAGAGTTTGAAACTCTATTCAAAAAGAGAACTAAAAGTGTTACAGATGGTATTGTCTTAGGTATTCAAATAGCTATGACTAACAGAAAGAAAACAGCTAGAATATTTGAAATATCTTTTCAGGATGCTGAAAGTGTTTTTGAAATAAGTCTTCCTCAATCTCAATGGGAAGTATCTTTAAAGAGTTGTTTAGATCATTATCACGAACTAAATTTAACCGACGAGCAAATAGATACTTGGAAGTTATATGAAGCAGCAAAATTATTTTGATATAAGTTGCTAGACTGACTTATTTTTCGTATATTTAATTAATATTAAAAGGTTATAATTATGTCAGATGTTATGTTATCATTCGGTAAAGGTTTAGATTCTTACCTTACAAAAGAAGAAATCAAACAAGAAGCTCCGTTAGTATTTGCTGATGCTCCTACTAATCCGGACGTTAGTGGAAAGTATTTATTTGTTAATACTGAAACTATTATTGACGACCTAGAAAAGCTAGGTTGGTTACCTGTTCAAGCAGCTCAGCGTAAAGCTAGAAAAGCTGAAGGAACTATCTTCTCAAAGCATATGGTTGCTTTCCAGAATCCAGATATTCAGATTACTTCATCAGATGGTGATAATGCTTATCCTAGAATCCTTTTGACTAATAGTCATGATGGAATGCAAGCATTTAAATTCTCTGTTGGGATCTTTAGATTAGTTTGTTCTAATGGTTTAGTAGTTGCTGATGAGCAATTTAGTGACTTTAAAATTAAGCACAAAGGATACTCGTTTGAGGAACTTAGAAATGTAGTTCGTCAAGCTGTAGAAGATCTTCCTAATAAAGTTCAAGTAATGAACGATATGAAGGATAGAGTTCTTACTCAAGAAGAGAAAAATAAATTAGCAGTAGATGCTATGTTAATCAGAGCAGGTATCAAACCTAACTCAGATAAAGCAAAAGAGTTTGAGTATGATGCTGAAACTATCGAAGATATCTTAGAGCCTAAAAGAGAGGCTGATAAAGGAAATGATCTTTGGAAAGTATTCAATGTAGTACAGGAGAAAATTACTCAAGGAGATTTCCATGCTGCTTTAACTGGTGCTAAAGTTAGAAAAGTTAGAAAGATTAAGTCTTTCGAGAAAGATATGAAAGTTAACAAAGAGTTATTTAAACTCGCAACTGCATTAATTTAATATGTGTTTGTGTACAGGTATAGTAGAGGTAGGAGCTGTGGCCTTAGCGGTCGGAGCTCTTACTAAACTTAAAAAGAAAAAAAGTTGTTGTGATGATTTGCATCAAGTGTCAGAAAGAAATAAATCCCCTAAGGATTAAAGCTCTACCAGAAACTAAAACTTGCGTAAACTGCTCTACTACCTCTAGATGGTATGTTAGGAATGTTATTTCCGGAAAGACTACTTACGCAGAAACAGAAGTAATTAAGGATCCTGAAGCCGCTAAAACTATTTCAAATATGGATAGAAGATTAGGTTGGGGGAGTAATCTTCATAAGATAAGTAGATAGTTTTTTATCTAATATATTTATCCTATATTTATATATATGGATATTGACGTAAAGAAAATAGTCAATGCTTGGGTGACTTCTTTTAATCCGACAAAGGAAGAAAAACAGTTAGCCGAAAAGCGATACGACATATGTTCTGGTTGTGATCAACGTGCTTCTAAGTTAAAAGTAGAGTACTGTAAATCATGCGGATGTCCATTATCTAAAAAGGTCTTTTCATTAGCTACTAAAGCTTCGTGTCCGTTAGGCAAGTGGGATGAATTAGATAAAGAGTTTAATAAAAATAAAAAGAAGAAACTAACACTTTTTTAAAACTGTATGAAGAGTTTACTTTTTAGCGTTGACTATGTCTATAGACAAGATGGTACGCTTACTCCACTAGAACTTAATACTTCAACAGGAACAGACTTTCCTCAGGGAATTATTACTTCTAACAATTTTACAGCTTCTGTTGACGGTTACTATGAACATGAAGCATTACATAATTATATGTCTTCAAGTAACTTTACTAAATTAGTTACTATTGGTCCGACTGGGTCTGTAAGATATTTCGAAAAGTTTGCCGAACATTATGGTTATGAATTTACAAATCACAATACACTCCTTACCGATGTAACAGTGCCTTATGTTGAAGATGCTGCCGATAGTTTAATCATTAGAATCGCTTACAATACTTATGCTATCGTAGATGATTTATATGCAAGAGACAATTATGAATTTCATAAACTTATTAGTAGTGAGTCATTTGCTTCTCCGGTAACTTTTGCTACTAGCTCTTTTGATACTCTAGATACTTTTGAGCTTCCACAGACTAGCTCATATCCTAACTACGTAGTAAAAGCTAGGTACCCAGAATATAATGCTACAGATCTTCCTAGATTATATACATTCACTGATAGTTCTTCTTTAGATACTATTAAAACTTCTCTAGCAGAAGATGAATTCATTCAGAAATATGAATTCCATGCTCAAAATGGAGTCATAGATGATAGAGTTATATTCTTAAGAAGCTTAAACTTAGCTATCGGTGACGATTTATCACAAGTTTTAAACATTAGTAATTATTCTAAAGCTAATGCTCTATCGTTGACTAACACAAGATTAAATTACTCTCAATATTCTGGTTCAGATCATAAACTTACCCAGGTACCTGCAGCACAATTTTATCCTACTTTCTATACTAGATATGGATTTACTTATCATAATGATGAGGACGATTATTTACTAGATGCTACCGGTTCTTTAGTTGATTTTGAGGATACAGTTATTGGGACAGAACTAACTACTATTGCATTTGATGGGCAACTTAGTAGGCACATGTCCGGTTCGTTTTCCGATATGTCTACAATAACTATCGGGACTGGTTCTGTTGTTGCAGTAACATCTAAAAATGAAGGAGGTATATTTATCAACGCTACTGGTTCGTTGAGCGGCTCAACTTATAGCTGGTATGATGGATATTCTAATCCATACTTAGTTCATAGAGATGGAGCTGAAGTTAGAGATGGAGCTGAAGTCGGGTATATTACCGCAGGTGAACTTGAAGTAGGAGACAAGATACATATCTATAATAGTGGTTCCGGAAATACAGAAGTAATTACGCTTACTGATTGGAATTTTGAATTCAAAGATAAAGTAGCCGGGTATATTACAATGACTCCTACTAAGCAGTTTTTAATGCAATTCCAACCTAATAATACTAATTTATTTTTAATACAACACAACTTCTGCTCAACGGAATGTACCCCAGCCGGTCTTCATGGTGGTTGTGAATCAATTACATGTAATGACTGCGGAAAATCAGCTAAATTCTGTACCGACTGTGGCGGTCCTTCTACTATCACATGTACAGGAGGAAAATAATAAAATATGGAAAAGAATAAGATTAAACCTATTACGCCTTCAAAAGTTACAGCAGACGAAAAAGCTGCTATGTCTTCTATTGCTAATAAAATTATAGAGTTAATTAGACTTAAACATACATAAATAATGGGAAACTTAGCACACAAAGCTAATTTTGATTCCATATGGTTTTTCGGTACTTGTTTTACTCACGGTTTTGGCTGTAGACCTCCTTTTGAATACTATAAAAAATATAAAAAAGAAGGAGATTATCGTTGGACTGAAATAGTATGTAAGCATTTTACAACTAGAGGAGAAATAAAAGCTACTCCTGCCAAAGGAACAAACTTCGAAACCATTAGAGTTTTATCACAAGAATTACTTAATATTAAACCATCAGACCTTGTTGTTATTGAACAAGCTCCTCCTCATGGTATTCTTAAAGTAAGTCAAGATGGTTCTAGAGTAGAAAACTTAGCTACATGGAACATGGAGTGGGACAAGCATTGGATAGATGATAAAGATAAAGAAATAGGCGTTGGGTATTGGAAGCAGTATATTGTTGGCAAAGAAGAAGCTTGGATGAATTACTTTCATCAACAAATTCAAGTATTAAGAGGGTTACTATTTAATAGAGGAATAAAATCTGTTTTATGGTATTCCGATTGGTATGAAAATGCTGGAAGGTTCGAAAGAATAAAAGAACACACTAATGGCAAAATTGACGATTACCATTTTAGCTGGCAAGGACATAAAGAGGTTGGACAGTATATTATAGACAAGATAGAAAATAAAGAGTTTTTTAAGAGACCGCTTGTCTAATCGAATATTTTTTCATACATTATAAAAATAAAATAAAAGTTATGGTTAAATCATTTTACATCTCTGCAATGAGATCTAATGCAATTATTGATGAGCTTATGACAGGTTCATCAATTAAAATAGAAGGTAGAACTTTCTATGAACTCTCTAGAGCTCCTAGAGGTAAGAGAATTTTCAAAAGACTTAGAAGTCTAGACGAAAAAGAGAAAATAGTAATTTACTCATAATGGACTTTAAGCAGATTGGTCTGGCAGTCTTTTGGTTTACTATTGCTCATGCTACAGTCTGGTTCCAACTTAATGGTCAATTTCTTTGGCCTTGGTTTAAAAAGAACGAAATACTTGTTGCATCTACAGGTGCTATAATTTCTTTCTTCTACATATGGGGAACTAAGTACGGAGTAGATGGTTTCGGTGGATTATTCTGGCCCAATAGATTTTTGGGCTTTGCAATAGGTATCTTTATATACGGAATATTTGTTAGTATATTTTTTAATGAAGGACTAACACCTAAGACTTTAGTTAGTTTAGCTTTATGTACATTACTAATAGCAATTCAAGTTTTATGGAAATGAGAAAGTGTAACATCTGCAATCAGCAAAGACCAGCCTGGTTCTTCAAGACTAAAAAGAAAAAGACTTGCCGGAAATGTGAATACAGATGGTGGAGAGAGATGCTTAGACTAATGGTCAGAGACAGAAGACTAACTCCTATGGAAAGAATGTCATCAAGAGTAGGTTATATGGGAGCAGGATTCTTAGTAGCAGCACAATGGACCATTTCTCCTCCTCTTTACATAGCAGGATTTATATGTGTTATGTTTCAAACAGCTGTAAGAAAGCAATGGAACCTAGTAGCACTTCAACTTAATGGAATGATAGCTTGGACCTTACATTTACTTAGTCAGTAGTTGGAAGTCTGAGATATTCTTCTTATATTAAGGTATGTTAAAAAATAAAGGTTATATGGAGCTATCTAAAATTAAGCAACTTGCTCAAAAGTATCTAAATAAATGTATTGAAGTTTATGGTTATAGCAAGCATCAAGAAACTACTCCTTATTTAGAATTTGAAACTTCTATCTATGCTAGATTATCAGGAGAAGAAGGTATGGAAGGAGAGCAAATGCCTGATGCTGAATATGATAATATTACTAATTCTATTGTAATTTATTATCCTAAGATAGAAGATGCTAAGCATTTAGCTGAAACTATAGTTCATGAATATCAGCACTACTTACAGTCTCCTTCCTGGATGACTAGGTACTACAGAATGGGATATAGATATGATAATCACCCATATGAAGTAGCTGCTACTAAAGAAGAATCTAATTACAAAATGGTTATATGAAAAAAGCAAACAGACATTATGAAGCTTGGTCAATAGATGAAGCTAGAAATTTTATCAATCACTACATTAGTGGTGTAAAAATGAGAGATGTTAAAATAGTTATAGATCAATATGCTAAGCAAGTTGAAAGAACTTACGATGCAGTATCTTTTAGAGCTAAAGAAGTATTAAGTATCTTGACTGATGGTGAGCAAGGTCTTAAAAAAGATAAATGGACTAAAGAGTTTATTCAAGCCGTTGACGAGAAGTTAAACGACGGAACTATTACTAGAACCAAAATGTTAATACTTTTCGAATAATGGCACTTTGGGAAGTAAATAATGGGTTAAAAACAGTAATAATGCATTCAGAAGGTTCTTTAAGCATTCCTAACCCTCCTAACTATCTTTCAGTCAGAAGATTTAGTTATAAGGTTCCGTATACGAATGTTGGTTTAGGAGGCTTTGTTGAGCAAGATGGAAAGAAGTTTCATACTCCGTCTTGGATTGAAGTCCATCCGGAAACTACTTTAGCTGATATTAGAATAGACAAGAAACCTTTTCAAGAGTTATTTGTAGAAGAGAAGACTTGGGAGTTTAAATCTTCTTCTTCAGATAAGACCTATACGGTTAGGTATAATAAGAGCGGTAACCTTAGCTGTAACTGTTGGGGGTACATGGCTCATAAAAGATGTAAACATATTAAAGAAGTTCAGAATGGATAATATTTTAGGTTATGTTGCTTTAGGAGCGATATGGGCTTGGTGGTTAGAAAGCTACACTACTAAGAACTTAGAAGGTATTTACGGCAGTGCCTGGTCAACAAAAGAGAGAATATTTCATATTGTTTTCTGGCCTATTAATTTAGCAATTTTTATTTACAATTTTATTAGAGGTATATGGTAACTTATATTCCAATAGCAGTTGCGTTTAAAAAGAAATGGGGTTCTAAAGTATGGGTAAAAGAATTTACTGATCAAAGAACACCAGATAAAATTATTTCAAAACGAAGTAACAAGCTTCCTAAAGATTCTGAGATTTTAGAATTAGGAGTAGGAAGCGGGTTTTACGAAAAATACAAAAAGAAGTATGGAAAGTAGTCCTAAAATTTTAGAAGCTTATAACAAAGGAATTAAGATTATAGATTCATGTAAAAATGAAATACACCTACAAGGTGCTAATAATTATATTAAACAGTTTTATAAAGTCTTTAAATCTCAGCAGAACAATACTTATCTTGATTCTGTAGCATCTTCTCTTTACGATAAACTTTATAGAAAATTCCTGGAAAAAACTTTGTAAGTTAGTTGGAAGTCTGAGTTATTCTTACTATATTAAGGTATAGTTAAAAAGATAAAAATAAAGGTTATGTTTGATTCAGTATTAAGATTTTTTACTTGTGGTTTAACGGGAGATGAATGTGCAATCATTCTTCGTAATGGAGAAGAGATTTGTGTAACGGCTAATGAGGCTTGGGATATAGAAGCTCAGTCTCAAGCTCGTCATGATGCTTATGTTCAACGTTCAGAAAGAGGATGGTAGTATGTATAAAGTCGGTACAAAATTTAGTAGTGAGCCTCGAAACGGATACAAAGATGTTCGAGAGATCGTAGGAAAAGAATTTAACTTCTATGTAGTTAGAAATACAGAATACCCTGAGCAAGATGCTAGAGGGGAGAGGAGAAAGATGTGGGACGAGCAGTTTCACGATCTAGTTGATAAAGGAGATTTTATTATATTAAAATAAAGGTTATGGTAAATTTAAGAGAATATATACAGGCAGAATTGAACGATGCAATCTGCCTTAATCAGCTCAACGGTGCTGATATGAGATGGACTGAAAGTAGAATGGAAGGCCTTGTTAACAGTATCATGTACGATATTCAGGAGATTGGTTCTGATTATGACCTTGATGAGATTATAAAGTGGAACTTAGATCAAAATCTATCCCACTCGTAAACTTCTCCAAGTTTCCCAAAAAAAAAATATGGGAACAGTTGGAAGTCTGAGATATAATCACTATATTAAGGTATAATTATTAAAGTAATAAAGGTTATGAACAATTCTAAAATTTTCGAAACTCTTCAAGCAAAAGAGGATAAACTAAATGCTAAATTAGAAATCGCTAGACAAGCTGATAATGCTGCTTCTAAAGCTAAGGACGAAGCTCTTAAGCAAGTCTACGTAAAATATTTCGGTGATATTGAAACTGACTTAGTAGATATTCAGTTCGGTAGAACTTATGGTTATTCTGTTGAGATTACTGCTAGAGGTGATGAGTATGAAAAGCAGGTTTGGTCTGATGAGAAAGAAGATTATGTAATGCAGAAGTTCTTTAGAGCTAATGAAGTAGCTAATATCAAAGCTAAAGAATCTAGTAGATGGGATGATGAGAAATCTGATGCTCATTTTACTGAATTAGGTATGAGTGTTTACTCTTCATCTGATAACTACTCAGACTTTATGATTGACAGAATGTTATTCAACGGTCAGGTTGCTATGATCATTAAGGATTTCAAAGATGATATTTTAGCTGAATTGAATAAAGTTTACCAAGAGCAATCTGAGATTACTAAAAAGACTTATAAGGAAGTTGCCGATCTTAGAAAGCAGATTGAAGAGATCAACGAGCAGAGAAAAGATTTTAAAAACGATAGTATCATCGAAGATCTTAAAAACGGTATCAAGATACTAGATGATAAGACTGCTTATATCCAAGAAAGATATGATATGGGTACTGGTAGTATCGTTGAAGCTAAGATTACTAGAATGTCTTACTCAGGTAAGTCTGCTGACTTAGCTGTTAAAACTTTAGGTAGAAAATGGGATGATAAAGCTGAGGCTTATGTCGATTGTGTCTACGATAGAGAGTTAACTAAGGTGAGAGTTAGTAATATTCTTAACGCTTTCGTTAGCAACTACAACGGATTAACTTGGGAAAGAATTTAATTACCTTTATTTTTAACTTTGAGGAAGGGCCCTACGGGGCCCGGACTCTATTTATTTAAAAGAAATTACAATGGCAGAAATAAACGTAATAACAGATAAAAGAGAAGCTTTAAATTTAACAAATGGTACTTCTCTAAGATCAAAACTAATCGGAATCACTTATGATGATTTGGAAAGTATTTTTGGAGAACCTGTTTTTAAACCTGGTGATGGAGATAGTAGTGTTAACTTTGAATGGGTTGTTGAGTATGACGGAGACATCTTCACTATCTACGACTGGAAATACCCAGACGCTAATTATGTCAAGGATGAATTAGGACATGACGGAGGTATAACCTTTAACGTTGGAGGTAAAACGTATGCAGGAGACTTTGAAGACTTCATCGATGATGCTAAGTCAAAAGGAATAAGTGTTGCCGGAAAGCAAGATGACGAACTTCCTTTCTAAAAAACTTTGTCAGTTAGTTGGAATTCTGGAATATTATTCCTATATTAAGGTATATTAAAAAATAAAGGTAATGGCAAATTTAGATTTATTCTTCGGAGATGTATTAGAGCAGTTAGATGATATTGTATCTGATGCTAAAAAGATTGTTGAAAAGCGTACTAAGTGGCAAGCTAACGTTGGTTGGGAAATAGCTGATGGAGAGTTTATGTGGGATATGGGTAAAGTATTCGATAGCCGAATTGATGCTCAGCAATGGATTGATTCTATGATCAAGACTGGTAACTTTGATGCCGGACAGGTAGAAAAAAAGTTAGTCAGTTAGTTGGAAGTCTGAGTTATAATTCCTATATTAAGGTATATTAAAAAATAAAGGTTATATGTATTTATCAGTAAACAAAAATTATTCAATTACAGATTGTGAACTTGCTAAGGCAGAAAGAAATGATTGTGTTGTACGATCATTAGCTTCAGCAGCAGATGTTAGTTATAGAACTGCTCATAAGTTCTGTAAAGATGTCTTCGGTAGAGAAGATAGAAAAGGTACTTCTAACTTAGGTCTTACTTCTGGTCTTTTAAAAGCAGAGAAAGATGGTCTTAAGATAGGTAATAAAACTTTCTCAGTTAAAAAGTTAGGTAAGGTAGATATTAAAAATATGTACAAGCTTAAAGGTGATATTATCTGGAGAAAGAAAACGTTAAAGAGCTTTATGCAATCTCATCCTAAAGGTACTTACTTAGTAATGGTAGCTAAGCATGCTTTGACTGTTAAAGATGGTGAGTTACTAGACTGGGAGAATAATAAGTTCGAACCTACTAGAAAGGTAATGGATGCTTTTGAATTAAAGCGTAAAGATAATCAATCAGTTCAATTAAGCTTATTTTAATGTACTTATCTGAACACATTTGGACTTGTAAGGTATGCGGTGCTTGGAATGCCGCGTACCGAACTACATGCGGCCGTTGTGAAGAAAATAAAATTAAAGATATGAAAAAAAGACAATATAGATCTCGTCAAGGTAGAAGTGATAGTCAATATGAAACATCTGCTAAGATATTAGGCTTTACAGCATTAATGTTATTTGGAGCATTGCTTATAGTAGCTGTTTGGGAACTTGTAGATATACTTTTTTAAAATGTATAAAGTAGCAATTCAATTAGCAGGTCAATTAAGAAATTGGGATAAAGCAGATCCTCATTTTAGAGAGTTTAAGAAGTATGCTCTTACAAGAGGAGTTGATCTTAAATTTTTTATTGCCACTTGGAATCGTTCCGGAGTTAAGTTAGACTATTCTAATGAAGGTCCTCTTGTAGACATTGATACTTCGTTCTTTGAAAGATTTACTATTGATGAACAGTTTAATAAAGGACCAGCTTTTCTTATTGGTGATAGATGGTCAGAGGTTACCAGACTTAGAAATCAGTACGAAAAAGATACCAAAGAAGTATTTGATGCTGTAATATTGACTCGTCCGGATATAGTCTTTGATCTCATTTTTTTTAATGAAATTGAAATTAAACTATCTAATATTAACAGAAAAAAAAGTAATTTTAGCCCAGGATGTGTCTATAGTGCATATGGTTCTTTATCTATTAATCGTAAAAGAAACATAAAAAATCCTGATGGCTATTTTGATTCCTCTGATATAGACTTCGGACATATGTCTGATGATAGATTAATTATAGGTCATCCTGTAGCTATGAATACCTTTGTTAACATATTGAATGAAGTTAGATTACATAGCATAACTCCGATGGCTCACTCTATGGTTGCTGATCACTGTACATTAAATAAAGTTTTAAATCTCCCTTTTTACGGACGCGAATCAGGGTTCGGTTTAAATAGAGATACAGATTATCCTTCTTTTTTTAAGCAAGAAGTTATTATAGAAAATAAGAAGTATGAGCCTATTTTATCTCCACATGATAAAAAAAGGTTAGAAGAAGTACAAAAGAAACGTAAAAGGAATTTAATATGATAGCACTCAGTACATTAGCATTAATAATAGGGGCAATAGTAATTCTAATATCAAAGAGAAATGAAATTTAATATAGGTAGAATTAAAGGTGAATATAGTATAGGGATAACAGTAACAAACTACTACAACCAATATAGAGCACTAATAATAGATTTCTTATTTGGTTATATTGAAATAGTATTTAGAGATTATGATGATGTGGAAGATTAAAAAATAAAGGTTATATGAGTAATTTACAGTTCAATCCTAATCTTACTCCTCGTCAAGTCATAGAGGCAGGAGCCTTTGGAGGGTGTTACTTTGGTCTGCCAATAGAAGAGTATTCTAACTATGAGTATACCGAATTATTCAACTATCATTTCGATGGCTTAGATACAAGCTTATACTTAGGAGAGACATATAAACCTAAG
>Ga0222715_10000455_pt1 | contig 40530 bp, 61 predicted proteins | sample C33_9DmetaG_FD_165056 | JGI IMG/M metagenome (GOLD analysis project Ga0222715, IMG submission 165056) | Estuarine water microbial communities from San Francisco Bay, California, United States - C33_9D | ecosystem: Environmental > Aquatic > Marine > Unclassified | place: USA: California...
ACGCCTGATATAAGCCACGCTCTTTGCGTGTGGGCTTCCTGCGAGGTTGCATTTCGCTCCAATCAATCTGCATCGCTATTCTCCTGCTCAAATGCTGTAACGGCTTCGCGCAGTTTATCGTGTGTGTCAGTCATTACCTTGCTCCTGCATCAGGCCGCGCGCTTTACAGGCGCGGCGCAGGTGGGTGGGTGAGACGCCCCACAGGCGCACAGCGTCGCCGTAGCGGCGGCACAGAGCGCGCAGCACGTCGTCGGATGCCTTCAGGGCCAAGCGGCGGCGCTCATGCTCCTGTAGGGCCTCTGCGGCCTCACGTAGCAAGGCCATTTCGTCGGTTTTGGTATCGGTCGTCATTGCGTTTAGTCCTCTATGATAAAGGCCAGCACGATCACGCCTAGCGAAAACAGCGCGATGAATGCCAGCATCAGTCGCCCCCTGCGTCTAGGATAGCCCGCATGGCCCTGACGTCCTGTTCGCAATAGGCGATCAGTTCGGCGCGCAGATAGTCAACCAGTCGCGTTGCTTCGTCTAGTTGGTGCTCTGCCTCTGCCAGCAGGTCCGGCAGGTCGCGCATGTCTTCCAGACGCTCGCCAAGGACAATGGCCAGTTCGTGCCCGCTCTCTCGGGCAGCCTCAGTCAGTTCGCGGTCGGTGTGGGTGCGCCAATCGGTGCGGTCGTGGTTCGGATTGTAGGTCATGCTTCGCTTTCCTCTTCGTAGTGGGTCTTGACCATGTCGAGCACGAGCCGGGCGCTTGCCTGCCCTTCGTAGGTGTCGAGCAGGTGCAAGAGGTCAGTCATTAGGTCGGTGATGTCGTCTTCGGGCGCGTTGATCGTCCCTCGGGCGTTGCAGTAAGCGTTGAGCGCTTCCCCGGCGAGGTAGACGCGCGCGGCGGTGTAGGTTTTAGCGTTCATTGGTTTGGCTCCTGTTTTGGTTCCGGTTTGATTGGATAGAGCGAAATTAGCCTATATTCGCCGCCGGAGCGGCGTATGAGCTCAAGCATGGGTTGCGCCTCGCTGAAGCCCCATGCCGCCCCATGCGCGCAGAAACGCCATTTTAGCTGGCCAGCGTCGCGTTGCAGTATCTGGAACATGGGCGGGTCGTCGTCGATCTGGTCGATGGTATCTTGATCGGTCATGGCTTATGCTTCCTCTTTTGCGTCGGCGTTAGCGCGATAGTTTTCGATCATGTGCTGGGCAATTTCATACCAATTGACGTTGGCAAGGAATGCCTCGGCGTAATCGAGCGCAAGGCCAGTTGCTTCCGCGCCGATAGTCTCCAAAGCGATATCGCGCAGGCTTTGGCCTAGGTCGTAAGCGTCAAGGTCGTTATCGCTTGCGCCGTCGTATCAGTCGAACATTTCCAGATTAACGCGCCACGTTTCGTAATTGGTCCATCCGTTGTATTTGCTGTCGGTCATGTCGTTTGCTCCTTGTTGTTGGCACTAGCGCCAGCCTCGGCGCGGATTGCTCCGCGCTCCGGTCGCGTTAGATTGCGATTGCGTCGGACCATGCGCGCTCGGCGTCGGTGTGTTGCGTCCTAATAGGCATCAGCACAGCGTAGGCGGTCGCGCAGTAGGGGAAAGTCACACCGGCCGGTCCCTCGCCGTTGTGGTGCAGGTGCGCGGTCAAGCCGGCGCCACTTTTGCGCTTGCCTGTCAGCAACAGGCCAATCTTGCCCATGTCGGCGATATAGCCTGGCTGGAATTGCGCGGTGACGCCGGACAATTCATCCGGAACGACGCGCCGCCAATCAGGATAAAAACCGTCGACGGGCTGGCAGGCAATATCACCGCAGCGCGTAGGGCTTATTTCGATCACGTCCGCCTTGTAGCCGGTCAAGGCGCGCTTGATTGCGTCGCGAGGGATAATCCAGCCGTCAAAGGCGCGCGCGCCGCTTAGGTCAATCTTGCCGATAAATGCGCGGTGACCGTCGGTCGAGACAAGATAGCCTTTCGGGTCAACGTAAACGCCGTTTAGATAATAGCGGGCTTGTTCGGTCGATGCGCAGATAAGCGCGGCGCGCAGCATGGAGGCGGGGACGGGAAGCGCGAAAGCGGTGGTGGTGGTGTCGGGCATGGTATCGTTTCCTTTCGTGTAGTGGATTATCGGATCCGGTCGATCGGTTAGCCGTCGCCCGGATCCGGTCGATCGGTTAGCCGTGGCTCCAGTTGTAATGCCCGGCCAACAGATTGTGACGGCCGTTCAAGATATGCTCGGGCGCTTTGCGCCCGGCGCGGTCATAGGCCGCAATCTTGTCGGTCAAGCGGTTGTAGGCGGCCGCCAGCGGCGCGGTGACGGTGACGCCGTTCCAGAGCCGTTCCCCGGCGGTGATGTAGTGCAGCATGTTTGCGCTATTGTCGGTCATGTCAGTTGCTCCGTGTTGTCGTGTGGTGTGTTAGCGAACCCATCCGCCGCGCACAGAATAGTCCTCTAAGTCTGCAAGGGCCTCCGCTTTAGTGCGGTATATTGGGCCGACTTGCGCGTTTCGATTATCGGTCGTGTCAACATATTGCCAATGGTGCGGCGAAAAGCGTGCTAGTGCCAAAGGTGCAATTCGGGTGGGCGTATAGGTGGTCATGGTTGTTTGCTCCGGTTTGAGTGTTAGCGGTTGCGGTTGTTGTCGCGGTGTTCGCCCCATGCGGCGATCGCGCCCATGGCGACGATCACAAGCACGACGAATGCGTTGAAGGGCAGATACGGCTCAAGGTCGAAAAGCATGGTCACAAGCCCCTATCCTGCATCGCCGCATTGACGGCGGCCCATGCCGCCATATCGCGCGGCGGCGCGCTTTCTTCGCTATCGCGGCCATATAGCCACCAGTAGCCTTTAAGGGCGTCATTAGATATGCGCGCAAATTTGTCGGCGTAAAAGTCCAGCCAGCGATTAAAATCGGTCATGTTCATTGCTCCTTAGTTTCCAATGATGATTAGCGCCGCGATTGCGGCCGCTATGGCCGCGACGAGCGGCCATAGCGATTGCGTGGGGTGTTTGGGTTGCGGGTAATTCATGCGGCGTAACGGTGGGTAGCAGGCTTGTTGCTTTGCGTGATCGCGACGACAACACCCTTACGGTTGAAAATATCGTTAGCGGCGGCGCGCGCTTCGGCCTCTGTGGCAAAGCGCCAAGGCTTGCGGTTAGCGTGGACTTCGTATGTCATGGCAGTTGCTCCTATGTTGTGGGTCATTTGCACTCTTTCCCTAGTCTACTTTGTAGGTAGGTGTCAAACAAAAAATGTTTCGTAAAAGTGTGGGTCATGGTGGCGGAAAAAATGACCCACGACGTGACCCACAACATGACCACGCTTAAACTGGCGGGAAAAATAACTGACAGCAGTGTAAACATGATCGGCGTTGTGGGTCATGTTGTGGGTATCTGTGGGTCATGTTTTTGGGGGTGGATGACCCACGCTGAAACCGGCGGCCAGCGCGGCTTAGAGCGGTGTGTGGGTCTTGTGGGTCATCTGTTTATAGTATCCTAGGTCTGATACTATCTAGTTAAGAATGGTTCGCAATAAGACTGTATTTTATAGATGGGTACGAAATTGATGACCCACATTGCCCACAGCCCCTCTCGCCACCGGTCCCACGCATTTTGCCCGCGCGTCTTGTGGGTCATGTGGGTCATCGAAAACAAAGTCGAAAACCGATTGCTTAATTGATGACCCACATTGCCCACAAGTCCACGCGATCGGGCGGCGCTGATGGCGTTGTGTTTTCCAGCCGCGCGTCGATGTGTTTTTGCGTGACCCACAATGCCCACGCAGCAAAAGGCCATTTCTATGTTGCAGTGCAGCATTTTTTGCGTCAGGGGGTGGGCTGGGGGTGGGGGGGTAGAGGGCCGTGAGGCGCGTGACTGTGACTGGCACCCATCGCAGACAATTTTTTGTAAAAATTTTTCTGAAAATTTTTTATTGCAAATTATTTTTGTCCCATCCCGACACATCGCATGGCTTTTCGGTATAGGAACAGCATGGCAAGTCCATGTCGAGGGGGCGGCGGCGTATTCGGGGATACGCCGCCGCTTTTTTATTTTTTGCAAAATCGAACTGCATCACTTATTGTGCCAGCATGACTTTCTACTCCCTGCCGTTCACGCCGGAGCGCGTCGAAGCGACCGAGGCGCGTCTGGAAGCAATTTACGAAGCCGCACGCTGCGGTCTCAAGGGCGACAGTCTGGCGCTGGCCGCCGGATTGACCCCCGCGCAGTATCGCAAGCTGCACGAGTTCGACCCGCTGGTGGAAATCGCCGAGATGAAGGGGCGTGCCGACGGCGAGATCACCGCCGCGCGGACGCTGTACAACGCCGCCGCCGCTGGCGACGCCAAAGCCGCGCTCGACATCCTCAAGCATCAGCACGGCTGGGTAGCCAAGCAACAGATTGATGTTAATGTCGACCAGCAGATCAGCGTCATCACCGCGCTGGAGCGCGCGCAGTCGCGCGTCATCGAAGGCACCTACCGGGACGTACCCCAACTGACACAGGACAACCACAGCAATGCAGCAGCCGATCTACAGCGCGCAGGACGAGATGGAGTTGATGACGCGGCTATGGACGCCCGCGATCAAGGATGACCCGCTTGCGTTCGTCTTGCTGCTGTTTCCTTGGCAGGAAAAAGGCACGCCGCTCGAACATTTCGCCGGGCCACGCCGGTGGCAGCGCGACATCCTCACCGACATCCGTGACCACATCAAGGCAAATAGCGGCCGTCTGGATTATGACACACTGCGCGAAGCGGTGGCGTCTGGACGCGGTATCGGCAAGTCCGCCCTAGTCAGTTGGCTGGTGATCTGGATGCTGTCGACGCGCATCGGCTCGACAACCATCGTGTCGGCGAACAGTGAGGCGCAGCTACGCTCGGTGACATGGGCGGAGATTACCAAGTGGCTGGCAATGGCGCTCAATAGCCACTGGTTCGAGGTAGCCGCGACGCGCATCATGCCGGCCAAGTGGCTGACGGAGATCGTCGAGCGCGACCTGAAGAAAGGCACGCGCTACTGGTCGGTCGAAGGGCGGCTGTGGTCCGAAGAAAACCCCGACGCCTACGCGGGCGTGCACAACTTCGATGGTGTGATGCTGGTGTTCGACGAAGCCAGCGGTATTCCCGACAGCATCTGGTCGGTCGCGGATGGTTTCTTCACGGAGAATACACCCAACCGCTTCCATCTGGCCTTCTCCAACCCGCGACGCAACACAGGGTATTTCTACGAGACGTTCCACTCCAAGCGTGCGTTCTGGCGCACGCGCAATATCGACGCGCGCGAGGTCGAGGGGACCGACAAGAACCTGTACCAGCGCATCATCGACGAGTACGGCGCGGACAGCTACCAAGCCAATGTCGAGGTCTACGGCCAGTTCCCGTCGGAAGGCGACGATCAGTTCATCCCGGTCAATCTGGTCGACGACGCGATGGCGCGGCCGCGCTACAAGGACGAGACAGCCCCCATCGCTATCGGCGTCGACCCGGCGCGCTTTGGGTCGGACGCGACCGTCATCGCCGTGCGGCAGGGCCGCGACATCATCGACATCAAGCGCCTGCGTGGGGCTGACACGATGGAAGTGGTCGGGCACGTCATCGACGCCATAGAGGAATACAAGCCCGCGCTGACCGTCATCGACGAGGGCGGGCTGGGCGCAGGCATCGTCGACAGGCTCAAGGAACAGCGCTACAAGATCAGGGGCGTCAACTTCGGGAACAAGGCGCAGAAGCAACTCATGTACGGCAACAAGCGTGCGGAGATGTGGGGAGCCATGCGCGAGTGGCTCAAGACAGCCAGCATACCCAACGACCGCTTTCTAAAGACTGACCTGATCGGGCCGCGCGTCAAGCCGGACAGCAAGGGGACGATTTTCCTAGAGAGCAAGAAGGACATGAAAGCGCGCGGGCTGGCCTCGCCAGACGCCGCTGACGCCATAGCGGTGACGTTCGCGTACCCGCTCGGAAAACGCGAAGCGCGCGTTGACAAGCAACGCCCCAGAGGTTACTCTCCGCACGGAATTTCTACATCTTGGATGGGTTCTTGAATGGCCGGTAAGAAAAAATCCGTATCGCTGGCTGTTGGACGCGGTGAAAAGCTGCCGGCTTCCAAGGGTGCGGGTCTGACTGCCAAGGGCCGGGCCAAGTACAACCGCGAAACAGGGTCGAACCTGAAGGCACCAGCGCCAAATCCGAAAACAAAGGCCGATCAGGGCCGCAAAAAGTCGTTCTGCGCCCGCATGGGCGCCGTTGCTGCCAAGGCAAAAGATGGCGAACGCGCTAAAGCCAGCCTAAGAAGGTGGAAATGCCCATGAAACCGGGTCTATACGCGAACATTCACGCAAAACGGGCGCGCATAGCGGCCGGTTCGGGCGAAAAAATGCGCAAACCGGGCACCAAAGGCGCACCGACGGCCAAAGCGTTCAAGGAAAGTGCCAAAACGGCTAAAAAACCCGCCAAATCGACCAAGAAAGGACGCTGAAATGCCGTCTGGCAAGAAAAACATCTACGGAACCCCCAGCAAAAGCCTGTATCAGGCAGGTACAGTCCGGTCGGCAATGGCGGCCAAGGCCAACCAAGACCCTGAACGCGCGCGCAAGGCGATGCAGATGGTAGCAAAAGAAGGCATTACGCGCCGCCCGGAGGTCATCACGACCACTGTGCGTATGCGCGAGACGCCCATGAAGAAGAAATAACATGCCTCTCGTCAAGTCGACCAGCAAATCTGCGTTCCGCAAGAACATCAAGGCTGAAATTGCGGCTGGAAAGCCGCAAAAACAGGCCGTGGCTATCGCGTACAGTGTGAAGCGCGAAGCGGCCAAGAAGGGCAAGAAAAAATAACATGGCTGACCCTACGGGCATCAATACGGCAGGTTCGGTGGCGAATGTAGGCTCTAATCCGCCCAAATCGTCACGCGATCATAGCGACAAGATGGCGACTATGCGCCAGCGCCTGCAAATGGCGCAGGCAGCGTACTCGGACAGCCGCGAGGACGAATTGGACGACCTGCGCTTCATGGCGGGCAGTCCCGACAACCAGTGGCAATGGCCAGCCGACGTGCTGGCAACGCGCGGTGCGGTGCAGGGCCAGACAATCAACGCCCGCCCGTGCCTCACGATCAACAAGCTGCCGCAGCACGTCCGGCAAGTCACCAACGAGCAGCGCCAGAACCGCCCCAGCGGCAAAGTCATCCCGGCCGACGACAACGCCGACATCGAGGTGGCTGAAATCTATAACGGCGTGGTGCGTCATATCGAGTATATGTCGGATGCTGACGTCGCCTACGACACGGCCTGCGACAACCAAGTGACATACGGTGAGGGCTACATCCGCCTGCTGACCGAGTATTGCAACGACGAGACGTTCGATCAGGACATCCGCATCGGGCGCGTGCGCAACGCCTTCAGCGTCTACATGGACCCCACCATCCAAGACCCGTGCGGTGCTGACGCCGAGTGGTGCTTCATCTCCGAAGACATCCTCAAAAGCGAATATGAGCGCATGTTCCCTGACGCATCGCCCATCAGCACGCTCTACAACCAAGGCGTCGGCGATCAGGGGCTGTCATCATGGCTTCAGGAAGACACCATCCGCATCGCGGAGTATTTCTATTACACCTATGAACCGGCTACGCTAAACCTGTATCCGGGCAATCAAACTGCATTTGACCGCACGCCGCAAGACGCGATGCTGCGCGGCCAATTTACCAAACCTATTCGTAGCCGCCGGGTCGAGCGTCGAAAAGTCATGTGGATGAAAACCAACGGCTTCGACGTGCTGGATGAACGCGAATGGCCGGGCAAATGGATACCGGTCGTTCGCGTCATCGGCAACGAATGGGAAGTTGACGGCAAACTGCACATCTCTGGCCTTGTCCGCAACGCCAAGGACGCGCAGCGCATGTACAACTACTGGACCAGCCAAGAAGCGGAAATGCTCGCGCTGGCCCCGAAAGCGCCCTTCATTGGCTATGGTGGCCAGTTCGAGGGCTACGAAATGCAGTGGAAGACTGCCAATACGACCAACTGGCCGTATCTGGAAGTCAACCCTGACGTCACAGACGGCGCTGGCAACGTCCTGCCGCTGCCGCAGCGCGCAGCCCCGCCGCTGCCCCAGACAGGGCTTATTCAGGCCAAAATGGGGGCTTCTGAAGACATCAAGGCCACCACAGGCCAGTACGACGCCAGCTTGGGCGCGCAGGGCAATGAGCGCTCTGCCAAGGCCATTGTGGCGCGTGAAAAGCAGGGCGACGTCGGCACCTACCATTATGTCGACAATCTGGCCCGCGCTATCCGCTACATCACACGCCAGATCGTCGATCTGATACCGAAAATCTACGACACGCAGCGTATCGCGCGCATTATTGGCGTCGATGGCGAAGTCGGCATGGTCAAGTTCAATCCCGACCAGCCGGAACCCGTGAAAGAGGTCAAAGACCCGATCACCGGGGCTACAATCGAGAAAATCTACAACCCCGGCATCGGCACCTACGACGTCATGGTCACAACTGGCCCCGGCTATATGACGAAGCGTCAGGAAGCGCTCGACGCTATGGGGCAGATTTTGCAGACCAACCCACAGCTATGGGCTGTCGCAGGCGACCTGTTCGTCAAGAATATGGACTGGCCGGGCGCGCAGGAAATGGCCGCACGGTTCAAGAAAATTCTCGACCCGAAGGTGTTGGCGGAAGGCGATCAGTCGCCCGAAATGATGGCTGCGCAGCAGCAGATCGAAGCGATGACGCAGGAACTGAACCGCGTCACCGACATCATCCAAAACATCCAAGACAGCGTCGAGCAGCAGAAGGTGGAGATCGACCGTTACGAGGCGGAAATTCGCGCCTACGACGCCGAAACCAAGCGTATCAGCGCTGTGCAGAACAGCATGACGCCAGAGCAAATCCAAGACATCGTTATGGGTACGCTGGCGGCGGCTATGGACACTGGCGACATCATCCCCGGCAGCCCTGAAATGCGCGAAATGCCCGACCTAGAGGACATCGTCGAGCAAGGCGCACAAGAAATGCCGCCTGAAATGCCTGCTGAAATGCCGCAGGAGCCTATGGAAGCCCCTGAAATGATGGAAATGCCTGAAGGAATGGAACCCAATGAGCAAATGTAACGACTTCATAGGTATGCTGTTTCTAGCGCGCGATGTCACCCATTCGACGCACTTGAACACGCGCAGCTATGCCAAGCATGTCGCGCTCAATGAGTTTTACGACGGCATTATCGATTTGGCGGACAAGTTTGCCGAGGCGTATCAGGGAAAATACGGCTTAATCGGTCCGATTTCACTGATGTCGGCCAAAAAGACCGGCAACGTCGTGGAGTTTCTCGAAGATCAGGTAGAAGAACTTATGGAAATGCGCTATAAGGTCGTCGAGAAGGAGTGCACGCCGCTGCAAAACATCATCGACGAGATTTTCGGGCTGTATTATAGCACGCTGTACAAACTCAAATTTTTGGCATGAGGTAAGTCATGGAACTTTTGCAACCCCTAAGTAAGACCGACTACCCGGCCTATTCGGTGGCGTATACCGGCACGGCCGGCAACACGACTGCATGGCTGCCCGGCCCGCAGGGCGTTGTTGTCTGGTCTGACCAAGCCTGCTACGTCGAAGTTGGCGTCGGCGCGGTCGCGACTACCGCCAGCACACCTATCCCGCCTTTCACACCCATCCCGTTTGCGGTCCCGCTGGACAGCACCGGCGCTCCGTGGCGCGTGAGCGCCATTCAGGTGTCGACTGGCGGTACGATCTACTGCAAGCCTATCAACAAGAACTGATAGATGGGATTTGGAAGCGCCCTTCGTAACGGTGTGGCTCTGGGTCTGGGGGGCATTATTGCGCTTTTTTCGGGCTATGGGCCTGATCAAGCGCAAGGCAATCTCGAAACTGAAAATGGTGACAACCTCGTCCAAGAAGACGGCGGATTGTTGCTCTTGGAGTAAATTGATGTCGGTCACACCATCACCCATTGGCGGGTTTGCCGCACAATTTTTTGATAATAACGGCGTCATCCTGTCGGGCGGCAAGATTTACACTTATGCAGCCGGCACGACCACACCGCAGGCGACCTACACGAGCGCTGCGGGTGTTACGCCGCACGCTAACCCCATCGTGCTGGACAGCGCCGGCCGCGTGCCGGGCGGCGAAATTTGGCTGACTGACAGCCTGATCTACAAATTCGTCATCGAGACGTCGACCGCAATCCTGATCGGCACTTACGACAACATCACCGGCGTCAACTCCAACTTCGTCAACTACACGGTGCAGGAAGAAGTGCAGACCGCCACTGCCGGCCAGACCGTGTTCAACCTGTCGACGATCAACTACACACCCAATACCAACTCGCTGTCGGTTTACATTGATGGCGTCAACCAGTATGTCGGCGATAGCTATCTGGAAACCGACAGCAATACCGTTACGTTTACGTCGGGGCTGCATGTCGGCGCGGAAGTTAAATTTACCACTGCGGTGCAGACCACGACTGGTGCTGTAGATGCGTCGATTGTTAGCTACAACCCACCGTTTATCGGCGGCGTTGCTACGACGGCCGAAGATAAACTAGCGCAATACGTCTCGGTCAAGGACTTCGGCGCTGTCGGTGACGGTGTGGCGGACGATACGGCGGCTATTCAAGCGGCAATTGACAACGGCGCGCCTTTTTATATTCCTGCGGGGACATACCGATACTCGGTTTTGACCGGAATGGATGTAGCAAATTTCACGATGCGTGGCGACGGGTCGGGGAGCACAATTTTAAAGTTCACAGGAACGGGTGTAGCATTTGACGTAGGCACTTCTGCTGCGTTTCGACAGGGAATGGACCTTTCTGGCTTCACCATTGAAGGGAATGCCAACACAACAGTTTTGTTTCGTGGCACAGCACTAGCGCGTTGCCAAATCACTGATATTAATGTTCGTGAAGCTAACAGCACGACAGGCATCGGCTTTGTATTGCGCGGCTGTCAGTTGAGCCGCTTTACCTCGCTTATGTGTTCGCAAGACCGTCAAGCAATGACGAACGCGCCCACAGAAGGACTGAACATTGAGGCGCTTGCACCGTTTGGCAACTCATCAAATAACGTGTTTACGCATTGTTATTTTGAAGGAGCAGGCACGGTCGAGCCGACGATTGACATTGGCGTCCGCATTTCTGGCGGCGATCAGAATACTTTTATCGGCGGCTCCCCAGAAAGCTGTAAAACTTACGGGATGTTAGTAGGCGCTAGCTGCCGATATAACACTTTTATTGGTGTTGGTTTTGAAAATTTAAACGCTACTGCGGATGTAGCAGACGCAGGTATTTCCTCGCGGTATATCAACTGCTATTCGTCACAATCGTTCATCATACAGGATCGCTCTTGCGTTGTGCAGGGCGGATATTTTGAACGTATCCAGATTGACAATACAGCTTCACGCGCAAGGGTGCAGGACGTTACCGTTAACAATTGGGCTACTGGAAGCGGTGGGTTTTTTGATCTTGGAACAGCATCTTTTTACAGCAACATTTATGATATAGACGCTGGCGATTTTATTTACCCAGAACAGTCTCGCACCGGCATCACTATCGGCGCAAGCCCAGCTACATGGACAAATGATACCGGCTTAGTAGTGAATGTGGTCGCACAAACTGGCACGCTAACACAAGTCCGTATAATTCGCGGCACTGATTTTTGGTTGCAGCCAATTTCTACACCTAGCAACTATTTGCTCAACCCAAATGATCAGATCGAGTTTAGCTATTCTGTAGCGCCGTTGGTAAGCTACGTTCCTTATAATGGCTTTCAGGGTTAACGGAGAATATCATGGCCGATAAAAAAATCTCAGCATTAACCGGGGCAACAACGCCGCTTGCGGGTTCCGAAGTTTTGCCGATTGTTCAAAGCGGTTCTACGGTTAAGGTTTCGGTAGACAATCTTACAGCAGGAAAAACCGTCAATACTGGCGATGTCATTTCTGTTAAAACATCCGCTGGCGCGGTAACAGATGTTGTTACTGTTCAAAATTTGAGCAGCAGTGCTGGCACAGAAGCGGGTATCTTTTTTTCACCCACAGCAGCTACAGGAAATATCCGTGGCGCACGGATTACGGGTATCAATGACGGAAACAACGTTGTTGGATTGAAGTTTTATACCGGAACTGGCGCTGCTATTACATCAAAGTTTGAGATGACAGCAGATGGCAACCTCGTCGTCGGCACCGCTGGCAAGGGTATCGACTTCAGCGCGAACGCCAACGCGCCGGGCATGACCAGCGAATTGCTGACTTGGTATGAGGAAGGCACTTGGACGCCAACTTTTTCGGGTTGGGTTTCCAATCCAACAGTTGTGTCTGCACAATATACTCGCATTGGACGCCAAGTCACTCTTACAGCAAAGTTTTTTAGCGGCGCATCTGCTAACGGATCATTAATTTTTGGCCTTCCGTTTACTTCAAACGCTACCGGCGGCGGCGCAATTAATGCTTCTACTGAGACAGACCCGACCGTAGCGATTTTAGGTCTTATAGGTGGCGGCGCCACTTATGTGCAAAACATTAATGCAGCTACCTTAACATCAACTTACTGGTTTTTTTCCGCAACATATTTTGTCTAAAGGCCGCATTATGACTTTGACCAAAGCAACCTATTCAATGATTGACGGCGCTCCGGTCAATATCCTTGACTTTGGAGCAGACCCCACTGGTGTTGCAGACAGCACCGCAGCCATTCAAGCTGCTTTGGATAGCGGCAAGCACGACATTTACGTTCCTGAAGGGACTTATTTGTTTTCAACGCTGACAGTAAATCAGAACACCCGCGTACATGGCGCAAGCACGCGCACTTCAATCTTGAAGCATACTGGCGCTGGCGTCGCCATAACTTGCGTTCATTCTGGCGCGGTAGAGCCTGACGGTACTTCCGCGTATATTGAAAGCGGTTGGTTTGTTTTTGAAGACATAGAACTGTTCGCTAACGGGACTGTCGGTTTTGATGTAGGAAATACGCGTTCTAGCTACACAAACTGGAACCGCGTCTATATTCGGCATCGGCAAGACGGCGGAACTTATTTCCCCGGCTCCATAGCCATTCAATGCGACAACAATCCCGCAGGGCCAAATGACGCTACTTTTGTCGAAAAGCTGGATAAAGTTTTTATCCGTGGGTTTGAAACCGGGGTATTGTTAAACGCTACCGTCAATGCTTGGGAACTTAACCGAGTTTGGATGGTTGAGGTTAAAGATCAAATTTCAATCAACTCCATGACAGGATTAAATGTCATAGGTTGCTATTTTGAAAGCGGTCTTGCCGGCGCGCGCGGAATTGTTTTTGGCGCTAACGGCGGCAACGGGGTAACGCTTCTCGGTTCTACGATTGAATTGACCAACTTGGGCGCAACCCAATACGCCTATGACTTTACGGCGGGTGGAACTTGGGAGCAGATAACCGCGGTATCAGTGAAATATCTTATTGCTGGCGACGGTAACGGCGTAAATGCAAGGCGCATTAATGGCACCGCACCAGACACATTTATAGAACTTAACCGTTCATATACTAGTGCAACCTATGGAACGGTTCCGATGCTTTGGGGTCCGGGCGTCGATGCGTCGATGCCGTTCCAGCTTCCGAATACAATCCGCGCCGGCGGCTTTCAACAAGGCCAAGGTAAAATTTTGTTGGGGCGCAACGACACTGACAGCGCCGATCTTGCTTTTGCGTATGATGCTACGTCAAACTGGAGCATTACGAACAGCAATGATGTTAAATGGCTAACAGGTTCAGGTTCTCCGCAAAACGTTGTCACGGCGGCCCCCGGATCACTATACACAAATACTCAAGGCGGTTCGACCGTGACGCTTTGGGTAAAAGAAAGCGGCACGGGTAACACTGGCTGGGTTCAAAAGTAACGATATTGCCAGTCTGCAACAAATGATGTAGTCTGGCCTTTAACCGTACTGATGCGGCACATCAGGTGACTTGAAAGGGTCAAAACACATGGACGAAAACGTCCCCATCGAAGCGGAAGTACCCGCGCCGGAACTGGACACTACGGCGGCTCCAGAACCCGTTGAAACCGAAACGCCGGAAACGCCTGCCGAGCAGGAAGCGGCCAAAACCTTCACTCAAGAAGAACTGGACGCAATTGTAGGCAAGCGACTTGCGAGAGAACAGCGCAAGTGGGAACGAGAGCAAGCCCAGCGGGCTGCGGAGATGGAGGCTAGGCAGGCGGCACAGCCGTCTTACGATCTTTCACCCGAACAGTTTAACACCTACGAGGATTACGCCGAGGCTCTGGCCGAACGCAAAGCCGAAGAGTTGTTAGCTAAACGGGAAACCGCGCAGCAAGTGCAGGCGCTCCAAGAGCAGTATTACGAACGTGAAGAGACAGCGCGGGACAAGTACGACGATTTCGATCAGGTTGCTTATAACCCCAACCTTCCCGTCACGGAAATAATGGCTCAAAGCATACAGGCATCTGATGTTGGCCCCGACGTCCTTTATTGGCTAGGTTCCAACCCCAAAGAAGCCACACGCATTTCCCGCTTGAACCCGATCTTGCAGGCAAAAGAAATCGGAAAAATCGAAGCATCACTGTCTTCGGCACCGCCGGTTAGAAAATCTTCAACCGCCCCGGCACCGATTGCTCCTGTCACCCCCCGCGCATCTGGCGGGGCTGTGTACGATACTACCGACCCTCGCTCTGTGAAGAGCATGAGTACGTCGGAATGGATTGAAGCAGAAAGGCAGCGGCAAATTAAACGGTACGAGGCAATGCGTAACCGCTAATTTGGGAACATTACCATGTCTAACTCAATTCTTACTATCGACATGATCACGCGGAAGGCTCTCGAAATTCTTGAGAACAACCTCGTGCTCACCCGCAACGTAAACCGCCAGTACGACGACAGCTTTGCCGTCGAAGGTGCCAAGATCGGCTCGACCCTGCGTATCCGTCTGCCTGACCGTGCGCTCGTCACCGACGGCGCTGCGCTTCAGGTGCAGGATGACAACGAGCAGTACACCACACTGACCGTTGCCAGCCAGAAGCACATTGGCGTCAACTTCACCACTGCTGAATTGACCATGCAGTTGGACGACTTCGCCGAGCGCGTTCTCAAGCCGCGTATTTCGCAGCTTGCATCGAGCATCGACGCGGACGTCGCAAATGCGTTCAAGACCGTCGGTAACTCGGTCGGCACCCCCGGCACCACTCCTTCGACTTCGGCCGTGCTGCTTGCAGCCCAGCAGAAGCTGAACGAGAACGCCGCTGTGATGTCGCCGCGCTATGCGACCGTCAACCCGGCCGCTAACGCCGGTCTGGTCGAAGGCATGAAGGGTCTGTTCAATCCGACTGACACCATCAGCAAGCAGTTCAAAAACGGCCTGATGGGCACTGGCGTGCTTGGTTTTGAAGAAATCAACATGTCGCAGTCGATCAAGCAGTTCACCTGCGGTACCCGCGACGCCACCGGCGGTTCGACTTCGGCGGCTGTCACCACTGAAGGTGCTACCACCATCGCTATCACCGGCGCTGGTAACAACGACACCATCAAGGCTGGCGACGTATTCACCGTTGCCGACTGCTATGCTGTCAACCCGCAGACCCGTGAAAGCACTGGTTCACTGTTCCAGTTCGTCGCGCTTGCTGACGTCACGCTGAACGGCTCTGGTGCCGGTAACGTCACTGTGGCTCCGATTTATTCGGCAGGCCACGCGCTTGCTACTGTCGACGCTCTTCCGGGCAACAGCAAAGCAGTCGTGTTCGTCGGCGCTTCGGGCAGCCAGTATCCGCAGAACCTCGTGTACCACAAGGACGCGATCACTTTCGCCACCGCCGACCTTCTGCTTCCGCAGGGCGTCGACATGGCGTCGCGTCAGGTCCACAATGGCATCAGCCTGCGCGTTGTTCGTCAGTACGACATCAACAACGACCGTATGCCCTGCCGTATCGACGTTCTGTACGGTTACAGCACCATCCGTCCGCAGATGGCTTGCCGTCTCTGGGGCTAATCCAATCACGGCTCCCGGTTCGCCGGGGGCCAAGTTTTTGAAAGGTTATTATCATGGCTCTTCCTAATGGTGCTGGTGGATACCAGCTTGGCGACGGCAACCTCACAGAAGCCGTTCTTGGCGTGCAGTCAATCCCCACTTCGCTGACTGCCGACACTACACTGACCGCAGCCCAGATGGCTGTTGGTCTGGTTGTTTGCGCAAAAGCAAGCGACGCGACGCTGACCGTCACGACCGCTACGGGCGCACAGCTTGATGCTGCTATCCCGTCGGCCAAGGTCGGTTCGTCGTTTAACTTGACGATCTGCAACAACAACAACTCCGGTTCGTCTTCGACCGTCCCGGTTACTGCCGGTACGGGCATCACGGTTTACGGCTCTGTCACGGTGCCGCGCTTCGGTGCGTACACCTACAAGTTTGTCAAAACCGGCGATGCAACTTGGTCGGCGTTCCTGATGTAATAGGTCTTGCGCCAGCTTCGGCTGGCGCAGCCTTTTAAGGAGTTTTTTCTATGGCTAATAGCAAACCAATCGGCGTTGCATATGAGGATCAGTACCTCGACGGTGCTACCATCGCCAATCCGGTCTACACCGCCAAGGGTGCTGCGCTCACCGCGCAGCTTACGTCGATCACTTCCACCGCGCCCGGCACGCCGGATTACGCAATTCAGGATTTGGTTAACACAAGCGCCTACGGCTTCGTAACCAAAGACGAAGGCAACACTGTTCTGTCAGTTATCGCCAACCTTCAAACCCGCGTTGCGCAGCTTGAAAGCCGCCTGCAAGCCCTTGGCTTGATCGCGTAATAGTGGGCGGCCTTCGGGCCGTCCATTTCAGGAGATTTTATGGCTGTTATCTATCTTGTGCACCCACGGCACGGCGCAAAAGTCGCTATTTCGGAAGAAGAAGCGAATTATGATGAAATGTTTGGCTGGGAGCGTTATGATCCTACCACGCCGCAAGCAGTGGTGGAGACAAGCGAAGACGAGGATGAAAGCCCCGTCAACGTGATGGTGGAGCCTAAGCGCCGGGGACGCCGCCGCGCACCGCAGGAAGACTAAGCGATGGCAACCGCCGGCGACATCATAAACGGTTCTCTACGGCTTCTGGGCGTTCTGGCTGAAGGCGAAGTGCCGTCGGCGGAAACGTCGCAAGACGCCTTGAACGCCATGAACCAGATGATTGATAGCTGGAACACAGAGCGGCTGTCAGTCTTCTCCACACAGGACCAAGTGTTTATTTGGCCGGCGGGGCAACTTAACCGCACGCTTGGCCCTACCGGCGACTTCGTCGGCAACCGCCCCGTCCTGCTGGACGACGCTACCTATTTCAAAGACCCCGGCACCGGTGTCAGCTACGGCATCAAGTTCATTAACCAGCAGCAGTATGACGGCATCGCGGTCAAGACCGTGACGTCTACATACCCGCAGGTGATCTTCGTCAACAACACATTCCCTGACGTCGATATGTTCATCTACCCGCGCCCTACGCGCGATCTGGAATGGCATTTCATCTCTGTCGAAGAGTTGACGAAGCCCGCGACGCTGGCGACCACGCTGGCTTTTCCGCCGGGCTATCTGCGCGCCTTCCGCTACAATCTGGCTTGCGAGATGGCACCGGAGTTTGGCATCGAGCCTTCGCCGCAGGTGCGCCGCATAGCCATGTCGGCCAAGCGCAACATCAAGCGCATCAATAACCCCGACGACATCATGTCCATGCCCTACAGCCTTGTGGCCACCCGCCAGAGGTTTAACGTCTACGCGGGTAACTACTAATGAAAACGCCGATCTTAGGGTCGGCGTATGTCGCTCGAAGCGTCAACGCCGCCGACAACCGCATGGTCAACCTGTTCCCGGAAATCGTGCCGGAAGGCGGCAAAGAGCCTGCCTTCTTGCAGCGCGCTCCCGGCCTGACACGGCTGGCGACGGTCGGCATCGGCCCTATTCGCGGCGAATGGCAGTTTGGCAATTACGGCTATGTCGTGTCCGGCCCGACGCTCTTCCAGATCGACAGCAACTGGAACGCCGTTGCTAAAGGCACTGTAGCGGGCACCGGGCCTGTCAGCATGGCTGACAACGGCACGCAGCTATTCATCGCCGCTAACCCGCAGGGTTATATCTACAACGTCAACACTGACGTGTTTCAGCAGATCACCGACCCCGACTTCCCCGGCGCGGTGACGGTCGGCTACATCGACGGCTATTTTGTATTCAACGAGCCTAACAGCCAGAAAATCTGGGTGACGCAGTTGCTGGACGGCACCAGCGTCGACCCGCTGGATTTTGCCAGCGCCGAAGGCAACCCTGACAACGTCGTCGCTATCTTTGTCGATCACCGCGAGGTCTGGGTGTACGGCACCAACTCGACCGAAGTCTGGTATAACGCTGGACTGCTCGACTTCCCGCTGGCGCGCATCCAAGGTGCGTTTAACGAACTAGGCTGCGCAGCACCCTACAGCATTGCCAAGATGGATAACCAGATTTACTGGCTGGGTAAAGACGCTCGTGGTCAGGGTATGGTTTACCGGGCCGCCGGATATATCGGCCAGCGCATCTCGACGCACGCTATTGAATGGCAGTTGCAGGAATATGCCGATCTGTCGGATGCTGTGGGCTACACCTACCAGCAAGACGGCCATAGCTTCTACGTACTTAATTTCCCGACTGCTAACACGACATGGGTATTCGATGTCGCCACCGGCGCATGGCACGAACGCGCGTCGTTCGAGAACGGCCAGTTCAACCGTCATCGTGGCAACTGCCAGATGTTCTTCAACGGTCAGAACGTTATCGGCGACTACCAGAACGGCAAAATCTACAAGTTTGACCTTGAGACATATTCCGACGACGGTCAGGCGCAAAAGTGGCTACGCTCGTGGCGCGCGCTACCGACCGGCGCAAACAACCTAGCCCGTACCATCCAACACTCGATGCAGCTTGACTGCGAGACGGGCGTCGGCCTCAACACGGGGCAGGGCAGCAATCCGCAGGTCATGCTGCGCTGGTCCGACGATGGCGGCCATACATGGTCGAACGAGCATTGGAAGTCGATGGGTCGCATCGGCCGGTCCGGCTACCGCACGATCTGGCGTCGCCTTGGCGCGACAATGAAAATCCGTGACCGCGTTTACGAAGTGTCCGGCACAGACCCCGTCCGTATCTACATCATGGGTGCTGAACTGCTTCTTGGTGGGACGAACGCCTGATGGTTGCGATTACCAACCCTACACAGCTAACGCCGCCGCGCGTTGACCTTCTCGACCCGCGTACCGGCGCGATTAGCCGTGAATGGTATCGGTTCTTCCTGTCGCTGCTGACGGCGACGCAGACCACGCAGGCCGAGACGGAACTGTCGCCGGACGTCAACGCGCTGTTGGCGTCTTATGACGCGGTGTTCGCTGACGCTGTGCAGGGTCTGGAAAGCGCACCAGACAGCGGTGCGGCCGAAGTGGACGCTAAGGTTGACGCACTGGCGCAGGCGGCTGGCGTCACACCGACGGCCGCCAGCGAGAGCGAGATTGCTGACATCCAGACGCAGCTACAGGCGCTGGCGCTGTCGCCGCCACCCAAGGAATTTATCGTACCCCGCTACGGATCGTTCTACGACACGACCGACCAGACAGCCGCTGTCATCAACACGGCCTACGGGATGACGTTTAACACGACCGATCTGTCTTTCGGCGTGACTATCGGCTCTCCGACGTCGCGGGTCTACGTCGACCGCGCTAATACCTACAACATTCAGTTCTCCGCGCAGTTCATCAACACCGGCGGCGGCGCAAACCGCGTCTGGATTTGGCTTCGCAAAAACGGCACGGACATCGCCCAGAGCGCGACGGTCATCCGCATACAAGGCAACAACACAGAGAATGTCGCAGCATGGAATTTTCTGCTACAGATGAACGCAGGCGATTATTTTGAATTGATGTGGGAAGTGGATAGTACCAACATTTCGCTGCACGCAGACCCAGCGACGGCTGTCCATCCGGCTGTCCCATCAATCATTTTGACCGTGACTGATAATGTGAGTTCTTTGGAGGTTTAACATGGCCGTAAATATCAGCAACATCATTCCGGCGAAGACCGCCGAGAACAGCCAGACCACGCAGTACACGTCGGCTGGCGTGCAGACGATCATCGACAAGTTTACGGCGACCAATTACAGCGCAAGCGCCGCGACGATCAGCGTCAACCTTGTCACGGCGGCGGGCAGCGCTGGCAACGATAACCTGATCGTTAAGACAAAGACGCTTCAGCCGTCCGAGACATATACCTTCCCCGAACTGGTCGGCCACGTCATTCCGAATAACGGCTTTATCTCGACCATCGCCGGTACGGCGTCTGCGATTAACATCCGCGCGTCAGGCCGACTGGTCAGCTAATGCTAGAGCGGTGCTTCGATGTGGAGCGCATAAACGCGGTGGGTAACCATCCGGACGTGCGTCCCTTCATCGGCCCCGCATCGCTTGGCGAACTGGACTTCACCGACGCTATCGCCGACGAGAAGAACTGGTTTTTAATGGGGGAGCATGGCGGGTATGTGCTGGCTTGGTCAGCGCCCGCCGTGCACGAGGTTCACGTTATGGTATTGCCGGAAGGGCGCGGCGCATGGGCCGCCCAAGCCCGACAATTTACCATAGACTACGCGATAGATAAAGGTGTAGAAATGCTTTGGGCGCGCATTTCGCCTGCCGCGCGTAGCGTAGCACTTTATGCACGCCGAGGGGGTATGCAACCGACGGGCGAAATGATATACACTTTAGGGACCGCATACGACCTGTATAGGATGGAGTTGCCAAAATGCCGCCAGCAATAGTCGCAGCAGGAATTGGAGCCGCCGGCGCAATAGGCGGCGGTATGATCGCCAAGAGCGGGGCCAAGAAGGCAGGCCGCGCGCAAGAACGCGCAGCGGAGAGCGCTGCTGCGCAGCAGGAGCGGATGTTCCAGAAGCAGATCGAACTGCAAGAGCCGTTCCGCCAAGGCGGCCTGACGGCGCAGCAAGAGATTATGAAGTTGCTGGGGCTGGGTGGCGACGCTACCGCCGCCGGCTACGGCAGCCTAGCCAAGCCGTTTGGCATGAGCGACTTCCAGCAAGACCCCGGCTATGCTTTCCGCCAAGCGGAAGGCATGAAGGCGCTGGAACGGTCGGCGGCTGCACGCGGCAGCCTGCTGTCGGGCAGCACACTGAAGGGCATCCAGCGCTTCGGGCAGGACTTGGCCAGCCAAGAGTATCAGAACGCCTTTAACCGCTACCAGATCGAGCGCGCCGCGCGCCTTAACCCGCTTCAGTCGCTGATGGGGTCAGGCCAGTCGTCAGCGAATGTGCTGACGAGCGCTGCGGGCAATCTTGGTCAGGGTCTGGCAAACGCCGAATTAGCCGCCGGGCAGGCCCGCGCATCTGGCTATGTTGGCAGCGCGAATGCGCTGGCAGGTGCGCTGCAAGGCGTCGGCCAGACCGCCGCCATGTTCCCGATGTATCAGGCGCAGATTAAATATCTTAACACTATGAGCAATCCGCCCACGACATCACCACCCTTCATTCCTACCGGCCCCGGCAGCCCCGGCGGTAACAATGTCGGCGCAGCGTTGAGCGGTTTTAACGTGGGGAGTTACCGACCGTAATGGCTAATCAGGCAATCGCACTTCAGGCGCGCGCACCGCAAGGCGGCGGTCTAGGCACTGCTATCCAGCAGGGCGCGCAGATGGTCAACATGATGACGCAGCAGCGCGCGGCGGAACGTCAAGCCGCGCAGGCGCAACAGGCCATGCAGATCGCAGCCGCCGAAGAAGCGCGCGCTGCGGCCAAGGCTGTGCCTGAATTTCAGAAAGCCGAAGCGGAAGCCGGTAAGGCCCGCGTCGCTTATGTCATGGACTTCTTCGACGCATCCGAACTGGCGATTGCCAATGTGCGCGACCCGCAGCAGGCGCGCGCTGTCGGAACGCGGCTGAAGCAGCTATTTAAAGAGCCAGAGTTTCACGAAGCTATCGACGAGACGCTGGGTTCGCTGCCGCAAGACCCGTCACAGTTTGAGGCTTGGCGCGAACAGGCGTTATTCCTGACAATGGACGCCAAAGACCAACTGTCGCGCGAATTTCAGCGTCAGACCACAGGCGAAGAAGAGCGCATTCTTTCCATGCCGAAATACGGCACCGGCCCTGCTATCGAGGTGCCGGGGTCGCGTATCAAGGCGGCCGAAGGCATACAGTTTATCAAACTCCCTGACGGGTCTGTTGTTCCGCAGCCCAAGATCATGCCGGGCACGGGCGGATTTGGCACGACCGGCGGTGGTGCTGGCGGCGGTGGTGGCGGTTCTGTTGCGTCGGCGCTCAAAACCAACCCCGGCGCAATCAAGGACGGTCCGTTCGCGCGGTCGCAGCCCGGCTACACCGGCGCAAGCGGCGGTTTTGCTACGTTTGACAGCCTGCAATCTGGCATCGCGGCGCAGGAACGCCTGCTGTCCAACGCCTATGTCGGTAAGGGCTTCAACACCATCGACAAGATCGTTAACCGCTACGCACCGCAAGGGCCCGAAAACAGCGCAGCGTCGGTCGCCAACTATAAGAAGTACATCTCACAGCGCACCGGCATCGACATTAACGCACCGATTGCGCCGGGGCAGGTTCCGGCAGTCGCCGCTGCCATGCGCGAGTTTGAGACAGGCCAGACTAAGGGCGGCACCGGCGGACTTAAAATGGGGCAGCCTCTTACCACTGGCCCCACCAAGGAACAGCGTCAGGTTTCTAAAGGGCAAGCTAACGTCTCCAAGACAGTCGACACGCTTCGCAACTTGTACGCCGAACTGCGCGAACGCGGCGGTGCGGTCGAAAGCGGTGGTGGTATTCTCGACACCGCTGGCAATATCGGCAACTACATCGCGGGCACGCCGGTCGGTCGGCCCTTCGGTCGCGCGCTGGGCACCAAAGAACAGGCGACACGCGACAAGATCATCAACGTGCGCCGTATGCTGGTCACGCAGATCGCCGACGCGGCGGGTCTGTCGGCGCAGGAAATGAACTCGAACGTCGAATTGCAGGGGCTGCTCGACGCCGCCACCGACCCGACACAGTCAATCGAAACCGTCGAAGCTACGCTTAACGAAATCGAAAAGCTGTACGGTCTGCCGGGCAGCACCGCCAAGCGCATCCCGCGCAAAACGTCGCGCCCCGCCAAGGGTTCATCTAAAACCAAGACACCAACACGAAGCGGTATTCCCAAAGACGTCGCCGATAAATATGGGTTGTAAGCATGACACGTATGCAGCAATTGGAAGCCGCTCTCGTTAAAGCAGACCGGGCAGGTGATACGCGGGCGGCGCAAGCAATTGCTGCTGAAATTAAACGTCTGCGGGCCGCGCCCACTGTGGCCCCCAAGGCGAAAGTCAAACCCAAGAAGACATTTCTGCAAAAGGCTGGTGAGTACGGCGAAGCGGCGCTGACCGGCGTCGCCGAAGGTATGCGCCCGGTCGCCGAGTTTGCTGAAAAGCTGAACCCGATAGACGCGCTGGGCGACATTATCGAAGAAAAGATCGCACCGGGTCGTCAGGCCAAGGTCAAGAAACAGAAGGCACAGCAAGCCGCCCGAATGGCGCAGCGCAACCCTAACGTGTTTACTGGTGGCAAGATCGTCGGCGAGATCGCAGCGACCGCGCCGCTGATCGCGCTGGGCGGCACCGCCGTAAGCGCTATGGGCGCAGCGCCGCGAGTAGTTGCAGCCGCACCGCGCACCGCGCAAGCCGTGCAGCGTCTTGGCCGCGCTATCACGACAGGTGGTATCGGCACAGGCCGTACGGCAGCCCAGACCGCCGCAATGACCACAGGACAGCGTGCGCTGCAAGCTGGCGAACGTGTCGTCGGTGGTGCTATTTCAGGCGCGACTGGCGCAGCGCTAACCGATCAGGATGTGGTCGAAGGCGCGGCTTTTGGTGCTGCGCTGCCTATCGCCGCGACGCTGCTGAAACGTCTTGGCGGCCGCGTTGTCGACCTCGCGCGTATGCCCAAGCTGAAGGCCGCCGAAATTCTCCGCGAAGCCCTTGGCAAAGACATCGACGAGACGCGCCGCGTGTTGAACCAGCTATCGCCGGACGATCAGCGGCTTGCCCGGCAGGTGCTGATCGACGCTGGCGTCGAGCCTGACACCTTCATGGGTGTCGGTGCTGACGTCGAGCGTCTGCGCCCGCAGCAGGTGCGGCAGGTGCTGGAAGGACAGGCCGCAGCGCGCGAAGCCCGCATGGCTGGCGTCGCTGGTGGTGCAACGGCTACGCAAATGCGCAGCGCTGCCGAGACAGGCCGCCGCGCGGTGTCCGAAGCTACTGGCGACATCCGCGACGAAGCACTGCGCCGTGCTAACGTCGCGGGGCGCGTTGTCCCGCAAGCCGAAACGCTGGCCAGCGCCGCCCGCCAGCGCGCGGATGAAATCACGGCGTCCAAGTTCGTGCCGCGTATGCGCGGGCTGGAAGAGCGCGCTGCGCAGCAGGCCGCGATCATGGGTGACATGCCCGCAATCTTTCCTGACATGCCGCTCATCCAGCAGACGCGCGGTATCGCTGGCGCTGCCGGAACGCGCGCCAACCAAGCCATGCAAGCGCAGATCGGTCTGCGCGGTGTGGCGCAGGACATGGAAGACCTTGTCGCCGATCTGGCCGCCGAGGGTATGCAGCCGCTACAGGTCGCACCTATCGTCGCCGAAATTCGGCGCATGGCTGCGCAGCCGGCAACGCGCGCCGACAAGCTGCAACGCTCGACCTTAACCCGGCTGGCGTCGGAACTGGAAAATCTGGCCGACGTTAACGGCGTGATCGACGCCCGCGACCTGTATCAAATCCGCAAGACCGGCCTCAACGACATCGTCGATCGGCTGCTTGGTGCACGGGCGCAACCGTCGTCCGGCACTAAGGAGCGCGCCGCGTCGCTGCTAACCAGCATCCGCCCGCTGTTCGACGACGCTATCGAGAGCGCCGGCGGCGTAGGGTTCAAGGACTATCTGACCCGCACGCGCCAAGGCTTTGAGGCGGTCAACCGTCAGGAACTGGCGGCCAAGGGCGCGCAACTGGCCAAGGAAAAGCCGGATGAGTTTATCGCGCTCATGGCTGGCGAACGTCCGCAGATGGTTGAAGACATCATGGGTAAAGGCACCCGCCAGTACGACATTGGCGGCTTGGCGCTGGCCGACCCGCAGCGCTTTAATGCTATGATGAAGACCGCGCAGGAGTTGAACACCGTCAATCGTATGCGCGAACTGGGCCAGTCTGGCGCGCAGGCAGCTACCGAACTGATCGGCCGCGAACGCCCCTTCCTCGCCCGCAGTCTGACCCGCATGGGCCTTGCGCCTTTCCCGCCCGCACGTATCGCGACTGAAGGTGGCGAGGCAGCACTGGCGGCGGTCCTTCGCCCGCGCATCCGTGAGCGCTTGGCGAACGCCTTTGTTAGCGGCGGTGCTATGCGCGAAGCTATGGAGCAATACCCGACGGCGATGAACGTATCGCAAGCCATTAGCGGTATGCGCCCGATCACGCGCAACGTCATGGCGCAGGCACCGGCGCGCATTATGCAGCAGTTTCCGGCGGTCGACCCCGAAACGGGGGAAACGCTGATCGAAATAGCGTATAATGAGGATGGTAGTCCGTACCCGATCTATGGTAGAATATCAGCACGTTAACCTAAGTCGGAGGCATACTGTGACGTCTATTGATAATACCGAAGCACGGCTGAACACGCATGAGCAAGTTTGCGAACTTCGCTACGACAGCATTTGCGCCCGGTTGAAAAGGCTAGAGACTATTGGATTGGCCGCCGCCGGCACCATCATAACGTTGCTGGTCGGCATTGTTACGGAGTTAAGCCGGTGAGCATTACACTAGGTTCGCGTTCACTCATGCGGCTGGAAGGCGTGCACCCTGATCTGGTGCGCGTCGTCAAGCGTGCCGCCGCGTCGTCGGATCTCGACTTCACCGTGCTGGAAGGGCTGCGCACCGAAGCGCGTCAGCGCCAGCTAATGAAGCAGGGGGCAACCAAGACGCTCAACTCTCGTCACCTGACAGGTCATGCCGTTGATCTGGCACCGATGCTAGACGGTAAGGTATCTTGGGACTGGCCGCTTTATCACCGGCTGGCCAAGATCGTGAAGGCTGCTGCGGCAGCCGAAAAAGTCCCGCTCCAATGGGGCGGTGATTGGCGAACTTTCAAGGACGGCCCGCACTGGGAACTGCCTTGGAAGCAATACCCGAAAGGAAAATGACATGAACTTTGTACATTGGCTTCTAGGTCGGCTGAAAGAGCCGAGTACTTACGCAGGCTTCTCCGCCCTTGCGCTGGCGGTTGGCCTGTCTGACGTGCAGTGGGCGGCCATCTCCACGGCGGTCGCTGGTCTGGCAGGCGTCGCCGCTGTGTTTCTTTCGGAACAAAAGCCCGAAGCATGATTAAGCTATTGTCGTCCCTGCTGTCGCTGCTTGACCGCCTTTGGGCGGCGTGGTCCGATAACAAGCTGCGGCAGCAAGGGCGGCAAGAGGCTATGAAAGAGGCAGCCGATGAAGTACAACGACAAGTCGATCTGGCGGAGTATGTCGACACTACTCCTGACAGTGAGCGCGACGAGCGCCTGCGTACACGGTTCGACGCCGCCGCCCGTTAATTCCTACTGCGCCGTTGCGCAGCCCATCCGCTACAACAGCAAGCTGGATAGCCCGGACACCGTCAAGCAGATCGAGGCGCACAACTCGCGCTTCGTATGCTTGTGCGAGAACGACTGCCCGTCAGGTGCGTCTAGCCATCAGCCGACCGATTAGGACAACCAGCGGCCCCAAGTCTTCGGGCGAATAGCCGGCGCGCAGCCCCTCGATAATCTGCTCAAGCATTTCCACGGCCGCTTCTGCATGGTCTGTCATTTCTTTATCCTCGCCATGATTTCTCTACGCTCCCGCATGGAGCGCAGCTTGCACAGTCTTTGATGCAGCCGCCGCGCGATAGCGCTGCGCTTGTGCGTCTTGATCTCGTCGGTGAGCATGGCTTCGATCTCGTCTTCGCTGTACTTGGACAGGTCGACAGCCAGCTTCTGCCATAATACTTTAGCCGTCATCTTTCAGTTCCTCTAATGCTATATCCGACACCGCGCGCTTGTCATGGAGCGCGGCCCAGATACGTTCGTCGATAGTCTTCTCCGTCATCAGGACGTACACCCAAACATCGTGCCGCTGCCCGCTGCGGTGCAGCCGCCCGACGGTTTGTTCGTATAATTCTAGGCTCCACGGCAGCGACAGGAACACCATGTGGCAGCCGCCATGCTGAAGGTTGAGGCCGTGCCCGGCCGACTTCGGGTGGACCAGCAGCAGTTCGACCTGTCCGGCGTTCCAGCGCTCGATGACGTTGTTGTCGTCGATGGTCTGCGCGTGCGGGAAGCGCCGCTTCAGTTCCGCCAGTTCTTCCTGATAGTTGTACACGACAATGGTGTTTGCCCGCTGGTTTTCTTCCAGCAGTTCCGCCAGCCGGTCAAACTTGTGCGTGCTAAACCAGATCGACGGCGTGCCGCCGGTACGGTTGTAGACGAAACCGGACGCCATCTGTTGCAGCTTGGTCGTGACCGACGCTGCGTTCTGCGCGACGATCTGGTCTGCTCCGAAGCGCACGACATACTCCGCTTTCATTTTCTTGTACGGCGCGGGGTCGTCTAACTGCACCGTCACGATGTTGGTGTGGCACGGCGGCAGCTTGTCCTTATAATCGCCGGGGTCCAGCACGAACGTCGCCGGGCGAATACGCGCCATGACCTGTTCGAGCGCGCCAGCCGCCGGTGTCCACTGGCCAAAGTCGCGGTTGATGCAGATGAAATACTGTTGCAGGAACGCGCCTTTCGACCGGCCCAGCAGCGACTGGTCGACGATCTTGCACTGGCCGAAGACGTCCTCTAGGCCGTTCGACGTGAACGAGCCGGTCAAACCCCAGCGCACCGGCATGTCCTTCAGCAGCTTTTCGAGCGCCTTGAAGCGTTTGCCCGACGGGTTTTTGAGCCGCGTCAGTTCATCAAACACAATTCCGTCGAAGCCCGACAAATCATCTAGCTTATCAAGGTTGTCATAGTTAATGACGACCACACTGGCGTCGCTTCGTAACGCGTCGGCGCGCTGACCCGGCGACCCCACAGCCAACGCAGGGGCGATGCCAGACCATTTCGGGGCTTCGATAGGCCACACGTCGGTGCACACGCGCTTGGGTGCGACGACCAGCCAACGCTTGACATAGTCGTCATCCAACATCGCCTGCATCGCAGTCAGCGTGATCGCGGTCTTGCCTGCGCCGACGGGTGCCAAGATCATCGCCCGGTCCCGCTCGTACAGGAAGTCGGCAGCCTGCTTCTGATACGGCCTTAGTTGAAGCGGTTGCACCACTGATCGACATCCTCTCTGGACCACAGGCAGGCATAATGCTGCTTGGTGTTGCGCATCTCGTCGGCGAATATCTCTTGCAGCGCCGACAGCCGGCCGCCGGGTTTCTTCAACTCGACGAACCACGCTTCGCCGTTTGGCATACAGGCTATGCGGTCGGCGACGCCGCGCTGCGTCACACTGCGGAATTTGTACGCGTAACCGCCCAGCGCCTTCACGCGCTTTACGAAATACGCCTCTATTTCTTTCTCTGTCATGCGCAGATGCCTTACACAAAATTTTTTACGTTTCAAGTCTTGCATCAAATTTTGTGTCGTGTATGCTGACGGCTCAACAACGGTAAAGTGAGGTAATATGCAGCATAGTCGCATAGTCGGCGGTTCGACCGCCAAACGTGTCATCGCCTGTCCGGGCAGCGTCGCGCTGGTGGACAAGATGCCGGAACAGCCCAGCAGCAAGTACGCCGACGAAGGCACCCTGCTGCATGACGCTATCGCCAAGGTTCTCGAAAGTGACGTCGACCCGTATTCGCTGGTAGGCACCAAGCTGAACGACGTGGTGCTGACCGAAGACCTGATCGAAAACAAACTGCTGGTTGCGCTGGCGGCGCTGGACGAGATAGACCCGAAAGGTGAGGTGGAATATGAAGTCGAAAGCCGGGTTGGCTTTGGCAGCCTTCTTCCTGATGTGTTTGGTTCTACCGATTTCATTGGCCGCATTGGCGACCGCGCTATTGTTCTGGATTGGAAATTCGGCGACGGCGTCGCCGTCAGCGCGGAAGAGAACTATCAGCTTCTCTTCTATGCTGCGGCTTCTCTCCGCACGCCGGAAACGGCATGGGCGTTTCAGGGCGCAAAAGAAGTCGAACTGATCATCGTGCAGCCACCCAGCATCAAGCGCTGGTTGACGACGCTCGACCGTGTCGCTGCGTTTGAAGGCGAACTGATCGGTGCCGTGCAGGCCGCGATGAAGCCGAACGCACCACTGGCCGCTGGCGACCACTGCCGCTGGTGCACAGCAAAGCCGATCTGCCCCGTGATGACGGGCGCAGTAGACCGCGCGCTCAAGGAAAAGCTGGATGTCATGCCGGTCGAACAGATCGCGCACTATCTCGATCAAGTGCCGATGGTGGAAGCCTTTATCAAGGACTTGCAGCAGTTGGCGCACGGTCTGCTTGAGGAAGGCGGCGAAATCCCCGGTTGGAAGCTGGTCGGCAAGCGCGCGACGCGCCAGTGGGCCGACGAAGAAAAGGCGGCCAAATTCATGGAAGATAACGGCGTCATCGTGCACGAGTTGAAGATCAAGTCGCCGGCTGCCGTCGAGAAAGAATTGAAGAAAGCCAAAATCGAATTGCCGGACAACCTAGTGGTGTCCGTCTCCACAGGCACAACCCTAGCACCGGAGAAAGACCCCCGGCCTGCGGTTCTGCAAATCGGCCGGACGCTGTCAAAAGCAATGGCTAAAATCCAGTAAAGTGAAAGGTAAAGTTATGAGTAATCTTACTGCGTTCAAGAATGCCGGCCTTCCGTCGGTCCAGTCACTGTCGTCGGCGTTGCGCAGCATCCAGTCGGATGTGGGCAGCGAAGGCAACGTCATCCTGAAAATGGATAAGACTGGCCATTGGGTTTTCGGCGCTGATCAGACCGAGGTCGAGGACGACAGCATCTGGGCGGTCAATCCCTTTTCCTTCGTTCACGGCTATATTGCGTGGGGCGACGGTGAAGTGCTTGCCGAAAAGATGGCTAGTGTCGCCGAGCCTCTGCCTGAATTGGACCCGGCACCGCCTGCCGCGAAGCGGGGGTGGGAGATGCAGGTCGGCATGACGCTGGCTTGCACCAATGGTGAAGACGAAGGTATGCAGGCCCGCTATTCCACAACGTCTGTCGGTGGCAAGCGCGCCGTGCAGGCTTTGGCGGTGGCGATTGCCGAGCAAGTCGACAAAGATCAGTCGAAACCGGTGCCTCTGGTGCGTCTGAAGAAAGAGCAATACCAGCACAAATCCTATGGGCGCATCTACACTCCTGTATTCGAGGTCATCGAATGGGTTGCAATGGATGGTGATACGTCCGAGGAAGCAGAGTTGGAAGTCGCTGCTGACGAAGGCGAAGCACCGGCCGCTGGCCGCCGTCGCCGTCGCGCAGTCGGCTAACAGGGGCGCGAAAGCCGGGCGGTGCAACGCATCCGCCGCCCGGCGAGTAGCGGATGAGTGAGGCATCCGATGGATTATGATTTTGTGGATTTCGGCGACTGCCGAGCAATCATGCGCGATTGGGCGCATGAGGGTATCAAGGCGCAGACGTGCGTCACCAGCCCCCCGTATTTCGGTTTGCGCGACTACGGCGTAGACGGCCAGATCGGTCTTGAGCAAACACCCGAAGAATATGTCGCCGCAATGGTAGAAGTGTTCCAGTGCGTGCGTGATGTGCTGGCTGATGACGGCACGCTATGGTTAAACATAGGCGATAGTTATGCTGGCGCTGGTTACAGCAACCACAAAGGTACAGGCGGCACTCAGCGCACGGACGGCGGCAAACAGCGCCATCTATCCGGCACGGGCCGCAAAAATAAAGATTTGATCGGCATTCCGTGGATGCTGGCGTTCGCACTGCGCGCCGATGGATGGTATCTGCGGCAGGACATCATCTGGCACAAGCCGAACCCCATGCCAGAGAGCGTGCGCGACCGCTGCACTAAGGCGCACGAATACATCTTTCTGCTGTCCAAGTCTGACCGTTATTTCTTCGACAGCGAGGCAATGCGCGAGCCGTGTAGCAAGGATACGCAGCGCCGCGCCGCCAAAGGGCACACGCGCGGTGCAGGAGGGAAGATTGACGCATCGCGGCAGGACGCCGACACGCTACGCGGGGGGCACGCCAAGGTCATCGACGTGAGCCGTGGCCGCAACCGCCGCAGCGTGTGGTCTGTGCCAGTTCGCCCATACAAGGGCGCGCACTTTGCTACATTCCCGCCCGCGCTGATTGAGCCGTGCGTCCTCGCTGGAAGCAGGGCGGGCGATGTTGTGCTTGACCCTTTTATGGGGAGCGGGACTACGGCGGGCGTAGCACGGAAGCTAGGCCGCAAATACATCGGTTGCGAACTGAACGAAGCCTATGGGGACTTGCAAGATGAGCGCATCCGTTCTCTGGCTTGATTTCGAGACGCGGTCGCGTTGCGACCTGAAGGCGTGCGGCGTTTACAATTACGCGCAGGACATCAGCACCGAAGTGCTGTGCATGTCCTACGCCTTCGACGACGAGGACGTGCGGACGTGGCTGCCAGACCAGCCTTTCCCGCAAGCCATCGCCAACCATCGCGGCCAGATACGCGCGCACAACGCAGCGTTCGAGCGCTTGATCTTCTGGTACGTCCTACAGATCGATTTTGACCTAGAACAATTCTACTGCACCGCAGCACAAGCCCGCGCCAACTGCGCGCCGGGCAGCCTTGAAGACGTCGGACGGTTTGCCGGTGCCAGCATGAAGAAAGACCATCGCGGCAGCCAGCTTATCCGGCTGTTGTCGATACCGCAGTCTGATGGTAGCTTTCGCGAAGACGCCGACCTGATGGCGGAAATGATCGCCTATTGCGAACAGGACGTTCGCGCTATGCGGGCTATCAGCAAGGCGCAGCGGGAGTTGTCCGATGACGAGTTGCGCGATTATCACGTTAACGAGCGTATTAACGACCGTGGTGTCCTGCTCGATAAACCTTTGGCTTTGGCGGCGGTACGTTACGCAGAAGCAGAAGCTGACGACATACAGGCAGTCGTTTGTGAAGTTACTCAAGGTGCAGTTACGTCAGTCCGCAGCCCGCGTATGCGGGAGTGGGTTCTCTCGCGTGTCGGCGAAGAAGCGTTAAAGCTGGCGACTGTCTACAAGGATGGCGAAAAGAAACTGTCCATCGACAAGAACGTGCGCACGAACCTTTTGATATTGGCAGAGGAGAACCCCGATGAAGTGCCGTCCGAAGTTGCCGAAGTCATCCAGTGCGCGGACGATCTGTGGGCATCGTCCGTGGCGAAGTTCAGTCGTGCGGCGTCGCTGGCAGACGCAGAGGATAATCGTGTTAGAGGAGCGTTTGTCTTTTCAGGAGGAAGCGCTACTGGCCGCGCTTCGTCTTATGGGCTTCAAGTTCATAACTTTCCGCGAAAGTGCGCAGATCAGCCTGCACTGATACGCGACGCTATGGTGCGCGGGCACCAGATCGTACCGAAATACGGCCGGCGCGTCACCGACGTGCTGAAGTCGATGCTGCGCCCGGCGCTGATGGCCGCCAAGGATAAGCACCTGATCGTTGCCGACTGGGCAGCTATCGAGGCGCGGGTGACGCCGTGGGCGTCGAACAGCAACAGCGGTGCGGCCAAGCTGGCGATATTCGAGCGCGGCGAGGACGTGTACAAGCACAACGCCGCCGCGACGTTCGCAGTTAGCTATGGTGACGTCGACAAGGACCAGCGCCAGATCGGCAAGGTGCAGGAGTTGGCGTGCGGCTTTGCTGGCGGCGTCGGTGCCTTCGCGGCGATGGGCCGTATCTACAACATCCTGCTGCCGGAATATGAGGCGCGGCGCATGGTCGACGCATGGCGCAGGGCTAACCTGTGGTCGGTGCCCTACTGGTCGAAGCTGGAACAAGCCTACATGGCGGCCATGCGCAACCGTGGGCAGGAGTTCAACGCCGGGCGGGTCACATATTTATTCGATGGCCAGCATCTTTGGTATGCCCTGCCGAGCGGTCGTGTGCTATGCTATCCGTTCGCCCGTTTCGATGAGGAAGGCAACATCACCTATGCTAAGGCGTCTTGGAAGCCTGCTGCGGATGCAAAGGAATGGCCGCGCGCGCGGCTATGGAAAGGGCTGGCCTGCGAGAACATCACGCAGGCTATCGCCAACGACCTGCTGCGCCATTCGCTGCGACGGTTGGACGAGGAAGGGTTGGATTGCGTGCTGCATGTCCATGACGAAATCGTGCTGGAAGTCGCCGACGCTGACGTGGAGACGGCGCAGGCGTCGCTACTGCGCGTGATGACACAAGGGCCAGCATGGGCGCGCGGTCTGCCTCTCGACGCCGAGGTGGCCGTGATGCAAAGATATGGGAAGTAAACAGGAGCCAAAAATGAGTGAGGAACGCGAAGAATTTATCAAGTTTGTAACAGGGCTGGCCTTCACCGAAGGCGAGACTGCGTTGCTGCTGCGCCAGAAGCCGGTGCTGAAGGACGGCGAGATCGTCTATCATGGCGACGGCGTGCCTAAGGCGACATTCCCCGCCTTCCTGCCTGACAAGGCCAAGATCAAGGAAGGCGAGGCGTGGTATGTCAACACAGGCTCGTTCATCGTCGACCGCTTCGAGAACGGCAAGCCTAGCGCTAAGTCGGCTAACACTGAATATGTGCTGTTCATGATGCTGGACGACGTCGGCACCAAGTCGAAGGTGCCGCCGATTGAGCCGACATGGATTATGGAAACCAGCGAAGGTTCGTTCCAGTGGGGCTTCGCCTTTAGCGAACAGCCGACCAAGCAGGAGTTCACCGCCGCCATTCGCGCGATTGCGGATGCTGGCTATACCGACCCCGGCGCGACAAACGCCGTGCGCAACTGCCGCATACCGGGCAGCGTCAACCTGAAGCAGGGGCGCAACAACTTCCCCGCGCGGCTGGTCGAGTTTCACCCCAAGCGCGAATACACGCTGGACGAGATTTGCGCGGCGTTAGGCGTCACGCCAGCCGAGGCCGATACGGCCGACTATAAAGTGATCAACATCCGCGACACCGGCGGCGACACAGTCCTGAAGTGGCTTGCCGACAAGGGGTTGGTCCTGTCACAGGTCAATCATGATGGCTGGTGTGCTATCGTCTGCCCTAACCATGCCGAGCATACGGACGGCAACATCGAGGCGCGCTACAAGCCGCTTGATCGTTCGTTCTGCTGCTATCACGGCCATTGCCAGCATCTCGACAGCCGGACGTTCTTAAGCTGGGTTGGCGAGAACGGCGGCCCCATAGTCATGCCGGGGCTACGCGATGAACTGATCGTCGAGCATATGCGCCAGATGGCCGACAAAATACAGCCGACCGAGAAATACCCTGACGAGGCCGCCGCGCGCGTCAAGGAAGTCGAGCGCAAGGAAGCCGGACGGCTGGAAAAGGCCGAATGGTTCGAGCGCTTCGCCTACATCCAGTCGGATGACAGCTATTTTGACATGGTGACGCGCCGCGAAGTGCCGCGCAACGTCTTTAACGCGCTATTCCGTCACGTCGACTGCCGGTCAATTCACAAGGCCAAGCAGCGGGTGCAGGCGTCGATCTATTTTGACGAGCGCCGGCAGGAATATGGCGCGACGGCATTGGTCGGCGTCACCTATGCGCCGGGCGAGGATGTGCTGGTTGCACGCGACGGGCTGGTCTACGGCAATACATGGATTAATCACCGGCCGGACGTGGCGCAGAGCGACACAATGGCCGACAGCGACATCAAGCCGTGGTTGGACCATTGCCGCCTGCTGGTGCCAGAAGAAGCCGAATTAGAGCATGTGCTAGACGTCATGGCGTTCAAGGTGCAGGCGCCCAACGTCAAGATCAATCATGCTGTGCTGCATGGCGGCGCTGAAGGCTGCGGTAAGGACAGCATGTGGGCACCGTTCCTGTGGGCGATTGGCGGCGACCATCAGCACAACCGCTCGATCATCGAAAACAAGGCGCTGGAAAGCCAATGGGGCTACGGCCTGCAAGCTGAAGTCGTCATCTTGAACGAGTTGAAGGAACCAGAGGCACGCGAACGCCGCGCGCTGGCCAACCGGCTGAAGCCGGTGATCGCAGCACCGCCTGAAACGCTCACCATTAACCGCAAGGGGCTGCATCCATACGAAATGCTCAACCGTCTGCTGGTGGTGGCGTTCACGAACGATCTGGTGCCTATCTCTATCCCGTCGCAGGACCGGCGCTGGTGCTGCATCTGGTCCGATGCACCGCGCATGGACCCCAAAGACGCCGACAAGCTGTGGCGCTGGTATAAGAAGGGCGGCTTTCAGAAAATCGCTGCGTGGCTGTGGCAGCGCGACGTGTCGGCGTTCAATCCGTCTGCTGCGCCGCCCATGACGGACTGGAAGCTAAACATGGTTGAGCAGGGGATGAGCGTCACCGAAAGCCACATCGTCGACATGATCAAGCGTCGGTCCGGTCCGTTCTCCAAAGGTATTATTGCTGGTCCGTTCCACCGTGTCTGCGATGCTGTGGCGCTGATGATGAACGTGCCGCCGTCGAAGGTGCCTCAAGCGGTGCTGCTGCACGCGCTCACAGAAGCGGAATGGGTTAACGTCGGGCGAATGCACAGTCGCGAGTTTCCAACCAAAAAACAGATTTATGCCGACCGTGCAGTGTTCGAGAAACACAACAAGAGCGAACTGCGCCGGATGGTAGAGGAAGACGGGGTTGCAATTGCTGGCGAAAAGGTGGTAAGTATACGCTGACTGGTCGAGGCTCCTTCTGGTCATTGCGTTAACCGCCGCCTGTGTCCCTCACTGCACAGGCGGCGGTTTTTTATTTAAAACAGCCGAGTGATCGTCATCACGCCAGTTTGGCGGTCGGTGCGGCACATATAGCGCCGATTGTGCCTCATGCCGTATTGGCTGACGTTGCGCGCGATACGCTTGACGTCGGCGGGTGTGGGCGCGGGCATGGTCGCCTTGTCGCCCACAGCCAGATCGGCCAGCGGATAGGTGCGCGGCCGGCCGAATGCTTTAGAAACGGATGTCATCTTCACCCCATTCGTATAAATCCCATCCGAAATTCACTTGAAGGAATTGGCGTAAGGTCATCACTTCTGTTCCTCAATGAGTGCGCGGATGCCTTTGGCTACATTCCTATCCCTCTCGGCCTTTGCTGCTTCACTGCTCATCTTCTGTCTCCTTGATGTGATCACCGCTCTCGATGGCGTCTGCTAAATTGGCAAGGACATCGCTGCGCTCTTCATGCTGTGCCGCGTTGCGAAAGCCCCAAGCCAGCAACAGCGCACCAATGGACGTTGCAAAGAACAGTGCGGTCACACAGGCGATCTGGACGGGTGATAGTTGGGTCATCGACGCAGCCAATCTATCGTTTCTTTTTGCTTGGCGACTTCGGCTTCAAGATCGGCAATCCGGCGCATCAACAACTCATCGCCACCATGCTGCGCAACAGCTTTGCGGATTTCCTCGCCGCGTGAATAGTCTGCATAGGGATAGCGTTGCATCGCCCATTCCTTGCCCGTAAGCAGGGCATCAACAGTCTGATTGACCATATCGCGGACCGCGCCTTGCACGTTGGTTTCCGTGTCCTGCAAAAGCCAATCGCGCGCGACATCCCAAAGTTTGTCTTGCACCTGATCTGCGACCATCTTGATAATGGGCTGCAAATGCTCTTCTTGGAATTCGGCCATCACGCCTTCGGCAAAACGCTGGCTGGCGCGATATTCAGGGCCAAGAACGGGGCCGATTGCAATATCTTCATCTGTAAAAGTCAGATCAGCCATCATTCATCTCCTTCATGTGATAGGCCAAAGGTGAAGCGGGTCATGGGTATGCCTGCTTGATTAGCCCATAATGCTCGGCAAAGGCGTCCAGCGGGATTTCACCACTTCGCACTTGCGCAATATGGTCAGCAACTTCCTCCCCGATCATATAGGCATAAGCTCCCTTGTCCTTTTTCGGGTCGATGCAAGTTGCAGCTTGGCGCAACAGGTTTTCAAGGTTTACTGGCACTGTCCACTTCCTCCACAATCGGGGCAAATAATATCCTCGCCACTGTTTGGTCCGTATGTTTGGCCGTTGCCGCAGCATCGCTCACACTCCCGGCGCTCATATTCACGATCTGCTTGCGCAAGGTTGGTCTGGTGCTCCATACATGGCCAGCAAAGTCCCCAATCAGGGTCGCCGCCGCTGGCATGGATATTTTGTCCGCACTGATAGCAGGGCGTTTCTGTCCACTCTGGACGCAGCCAATAGAGGCTCATCGCCTTAAGTTCCATGCGCGGATGCAAACTTCATCCGGCTCATCTGTGTTGTAAAATCGAACGGTAGGCCCTTGAGCATGGCAATCGTCACAAAAGACGCGCCATTCCGAATTCCCTAGCGATGGCGGCACGGGGTAAACATTCTTGCATCCGCAAAATGAGCATGGTGCTGCCTCAATTGGAATATCCTGTATCATATCAATCATCCTTCGCAGGGGAGTGTTGGCGAGCAAAATCAGCGCCAGCCCGATAGGCTTCCTCATAGCAATCAATGACAGCAGCAAGAATGCGCTCCCGCGATCCGTTCAGCGTGTAATTGCCAAGCGATAAACCAGCGGCGCGCAGGATGCGTTCGGCATGGTCGCGAACTGCATCTGCAATTTTATCTGAATTTGTGATAATGGGCTTGTCAGCCATAGGACGCTCCAATCGTCTTGCGGTTAGGGCCGGGTGAGGTTGCCGCCTCATTTCCGGCCCGAATAGTTTTCCAAGGTAACGCTATTCTCCTGCGCAAGGATTTTGAAAATTGAAATTCTTGGCGTTGCGTCCATTTTCTCGCGCCATTGAGTAGAATGCGACTTCTGCCCGAAGTGCTTCACGCAAAACTTGTCAGCCTTTTCGATAAAATCATCACATGACTTCATCACCGCTCGCGCCTCATCCGTTATGTCGCCGTGTGACGGAGTGCAACACTCTCGAAAAGACTCGCGCTCATCTATGGCGTGGCTCATGGCCTCCCATATCAATTGCCATTCAGCTTTAGTTATCCGTGGCATCGCTATTCTCCTGTTGGCCTACCTCAATCATTGGGCACGGCCTTTTTGCGTTCGGCGTTTTCGGCTGCGCGTTTGTGTATCTCGCTTGCGTCAAGGCGGCTGTCCTTGAGGTATTTAACCCACGCCTGATATAAGCCACGCTCTTTGCGTGTGGGCTTCCTGCGAGGTTGCATTTCGCTCCAATCAATCTGCATCGCTATTCTCCTGCTCAAATGCTGTAACGGCTTCGCGCAGTTTATCGTGTGTGTTTGTCATTACCTTGCTCCTGCTTATATTCACCGTTCTCGATAGCGTCGGCAATAGACCTGTGCATGAAGCACGCTTGGCAGGAGCAGTCGCCATCTACGTTGTCGCGTAGCCAAGCCACAATCTGGCTCTCTACCTCAGCCTTTATCGCATCCTCCTCCTTTGGTAGGAACACCGCCTCACGGGGGACGTAATATGTCGTGCCTGAAATCCACGCCCAGTTTGACTGGCGGACAAAGTTCTTACCGTCTAGGCTAGTAGGCATATCAGGCGTCCAGTAGGGCGGCTTGCGCCCATGCGCCTTCGGGTTGTATTCGACATATTCAGACATTGATTTGCTCCTCAACCATCAGCCCTCGTGCTTCACACGCACGGCGTAGGTGCACAGGCGACACGCCCCACAACCGCACGGCATCACCGTAGCGGCGGCACAACACGCGCAGGGCTTCCTCACTTACTTTCAACTCCTGTCGGCGGCGCTCATGTTCGCGCAGGGCTTCGGCAGCCTCGCGTAGTATTGCTATCTCGTCGGTTACATCTGGCATATGCCATCTCCTTCCACTCGATAGTCTTTATGGACAAACCCATCTGTCTCCCCCTTGACCATGCAAGGTTGAACCCAGTGGCGCACACCATTCTTGCTGGTGCGATAGTAGCCGCGCCTCAGGTGACTGCGGGGTGATGCATGTGTGCCACCTAGGTGCGCGGATTTCCGTTTCTTCTTGCCTATGGTTAGCACCTTATAGGTAAACAGAGGTGCCTTACCTCGCGCACGACGCATGCGGTTCTTAGATGTATCCGGCTCTACCTCGTCAAACGACACCTGCATGTCGTGCACAGTCCTACAAAAGTCTAGGTAGGCCCATAGCTCATCCCCGAAGTCGGAAGCCATTACATTGAAGAATTTATTCATATCACCATCACAATGCATCAGCATACTGGCGCATGTGTGAAGAAGGTAAGGCACAATCAGGCATGTGGACGACAAACCTGTTTCGGGGTGGAGTTGGAAGATATCCTTCTGGTCATACGCTATACGGAAGCTAACAGGGGGAGCCATCCATCGCCCGTCTATATCCCTATGTGCGATAGCCATTAACTCTGCGTAGTCACCCCTATCAAACACCACAACGATACGTTTAGACGACCTGTGGGGTTGGATTACTTCAGGTTTGTGGTCACCTACGAACTCAAACACACAGACAGGGTAAGGCGGACGTAACATCTCGCCACCAAAACATAGCGACTTCTTTATCTTACGGTCCGTCATGATAGCCCCGTAGGGGAGAGCAAATAAGATACCCTCTCGCCGTGCGGCGGCGTTAAAATCTTCGGCTCTCTCTAGGTCATCACGAGGAATGCTACGCTTAGTCTTTGGCCAAGCATCGAGATATTCAGTGAAAAATTGCCCCGGTTGCATCAGCCTAACCTTTCCATGACAGTTCCCGACTTGAGCCTACGCACAAGGTCGCGCACAATGTCCCAGTTAGTCTCATCGACCACTACAGCTACGCCGTTACTACGACGTATATCCTCCAGCTCCTTCAGTTGCAGGGCGGTGGGTTTGTTGCCCCCCGCCTTACACTCGATGCCAAGGAAGTGGCCATTTACACATGCCACGATATCAGGGACGCCGCTGCGTCCATATCCATGCGTCGCCGGAAAGAAGTAATATGCGCCCTCGGATTTAAGGACGGACACGACTTTGTCCTTGACGACCTTCTCAGGGGTCTTCGCCATGATGTTTGCTCCTTGATGAATATATTCCCTAACCAATTTACTTTGTCAATAGTTTAGGGAAGCAAGTAGAATGTAGTCTGGCTGATGCGTACACCGAAGCCATCAATCACCTCTTCGTCTTCCACCAGCTTGAGCACACCCAGCTTGGTGCGTGTATCCTCGTCCAGCTGCGATGCGGTGAGCATCTCTGTAGTGCCATTGCGCTGCACAATGTAGCGGTCCTTGTAGAGGATGACCAACGCGCCCTTCTCGTCATGGTGTGCAGTAGCTATGCTTCGTATAGTTTTGATACGTTCGTTAAGCGGTATCAATTCATCTATGCTAGCAGCAGGAGCACCATAGCCCTCAAGTATAGGTTTCATACGGTCCATGTTGAGCGCGATGTATGTCAGCATGGCAGGTGTGACCTTACCCCACACATCGTTGAACTCACGGTCGGTGCGCCACT
>Ga0222715_10000457_pt1 | contig 40412 bp, 22 predicted proteins | sample C33_9DmetaG_FD_165056 | JGI IMG/M metagenome (GOLD analysis project Ga0222715, IMG submission 165056) | Estuarine water microbial communities from San Francisco Bay, California, United States - C33_9D | ecosystem: Environmental > Aquatic > Marine > Unclassified | place: USA: California...
AACAAAAAACATTTATGTTACTGACTCGCACCCAAGTGTATTAGAACATATGCGTTATGTAGAAAATACAATTTATCCGTACCTTGGATATAATCTAAAACAAACAACCAAAGACTGGTGTAATAAAATGGAAAAAATTATTCAACAAATTAAAGGTGAAAACGCTCGTATGGATAACCTTCAATTAGAAGATTTAATTTTAGAGCACTGGCCTGGAAGAGTATCGTATGTCTAAAAATGAATGGGGTCAATTAAAAAAAGTAATTGTTGGTATTGCAGATAATGCTCAAATTCCAAACGATATTGATATTAGTTTACGTTGTGTAAACTTTGCAGATAAAACTGACGAAACAGAAATAATTAAAGGTCCTTATCCACAACAAGTTATTGACGAAGCAAATGAAGACTTAGAAATCTTTGTAGATTTTTTAAAAGGAGAATCAGTCGAAGTTGTACGTCCAGATTGGACTAATTGTGAATATTATAATTACTGTCCTCGAGACTCGGTATTTGTACACGGGGATTTAACACTTGCAACACCTATGCCTATTCGTGCAAGAAAAGGCGAATGGCGAGCATTTGAAAAACATTTAAACAATCCTAAAGAAATACGTTGTTACCATGAAAGTGCATTATATAACACTGACTGCATTGGAAACAAAAACATACTTGCACTAAACGAGTTTGAACCTGCATTTGATGCCGCTAATATTATTCGTGCTAATGAACACGTTTTATATCTTGTAAGTAATAGCGGAAATAAATTAGGTTCAGTATTGTTGCAAGAAGCATTAGGCGATACAGCAAAAGTGCATTTATTACAAGATGTATATAGTTATATGCACATTGATAGTACTGTTGCGTTTTTACGTGAAGGTTTATTACTTGCTAATCCAAGTAGAATAAAAACAAGAGATGATTTACCGGAACCTTTTAGAAGTTGGGATATTATATGGTGTCCTGAGCCTGTTGATATCGGACACTATCCTAAGTGGTGCAATGCAAGTACATGGATTAACATGAACTTGTTTAGTGTAAATACTAAGTTAGTTGCATTAGAAGAACATCAAGAAGATCTACGACATCTTCTCGAACACCACGGAATAGAATGTGCTATGTTACCAATGCGACATCAACGAACACTTGGCGGTGGATTTCACTGCGTAACTTTGGATGTGGAACGAGATGTTTTATAGAGGTTTTATCCCTAAGATGTGGGATGATGAATACAAAAATTTTCAATATGTACGACAACCTATCACAGGTGAAGAAGCAGACACTTGGCGTGATCAAGGTTATACACATACTACTACAACAGGTAAAATGTATGACAGTAGAAACCCAATGCCTGAGTGGGTAGAAAAAATTGCATCATTACTAAATTTACGTAATCCTGGATTTGTTTTTTATAGAATGGATACGTTAGATATTATGCCTACCCATGTTGATCACTTTAACACATACTGTAAAGTTTTTAAAAAAGAAAGACAAGATGTAAGACGTGCTATTGTATTCTTAGAAGATTGGAAGCCAGGACATTACTTTGAAGTTGAACAAGTTGGTGTTGTAAACTATAAAGCAGGAGAATATGTTTTATGGGACGCTGATGCTCCACACGCCGCAAGTAATATTGGCGTAGAATCAAGATACACTTTACAGATTACAGGTACATATTACTAATGTTTGTACAAGACATTTTCTGGGGCAATCTCCCAATCAAGGCAGTTCGTACTAAAACAGGTAAAATGTTTTTTGAATTGTTTAGGCAATGGGAACCCGAAAATCCTTATATTATTTTTACAGGAACAAATAAAATAGATTTTAGTAAGTTTCCTATTACACCTAAACTTTTAAAAAAATTAAAAACATTAGACATCTATTTGTACGAACCATTAAGTTTATACGAAGAAGGTAAATCACATAACAGACAATTTTTTAGTGAATTCAAAGGTGGCGAAAAACTACGTGCAGATGAATTGGATAGCATTGAAGATTTTATAAAAAACCTAAATGCAGATGTTACAGTATATACTTGTGATTATAATGTAGAAAAGTATATTACAGCATATCCTTTTAAACTAAAATGTTTTGATATATTTTTACGTAATCAGTTTAATGGTGGAAGTATTACTATTAAAAATAATATTGATAAACATTTTATTTGTCCTAACTGGCGTTACAGTTTACACCGACGTTTAATTATAGAACACTTACAAGACACTCCAGGTTATTATAGTTGGGCCTTTACAGATCCACCATTAAGTATTGATACACAATTAAAAAGTATAAACCCTACAAATAAAAAATGGCCTGAGGGCGAAGTAAATGGTCCAGGATCTTTATCTAAATACTACGAAAAAAGTTTCTGTGTAGTTGCAAACGAAACACGTTTTTATCAACCTACAGGAAACTTCAGCGAAAAAACTGTAAATGCAATGATACACAAACGCCCCTTCATATGTGTTGCACCACCTTACACATTAGAGTACATACGCAAATTAGGATTTAAAACATTTACATGGGACGAAAGTTATGATACTGAAGAGGACCATACAAAACGTATGAACAAAATACGCTATTTGTTAGACAGTATTAAGATGTTAAGTATTGACGATTGTAAGGAAATGCTAAATGACATGGACGAAATCTTAACACATAACCAAACACTTGCTTTTAAAATTTACAATAATAAAGTTATACTTTAGAACAATTATAATAGAAATTTTCTAATTCAGGAAATACTTCTATAAGTGTTGTTCCGCTTCTGTTATCATACTCTGTAAACCAAGTATAAAAATTTTTATGTCCGTTTTGTAATTTCTTTTCATCATATTCTGTTGTACGCATATAATCTACAACTCTACGAAACCGTTCGTATTCTAATAAACTAAATTTTGTTCTATCAGCATCGTCAACATTTTCTGCAATAAACTTAAGATGCTTTTCCATATAAGGCATAAACTCTAACTTAGGTAAGATGTTCATATCAAATTGAATTGGTTCTTTTAGATAAGGAGTATCAAACCTAATGTTTTGCCATTGTGTTTTATTATTCTTATTATACTTTGTGCGCCATTCCAAAATTTTTCTTAACAACTTGTCAAAACTTGTAACAGCAAACAAGTTAAATGTACACATGAATGTTACAGGATATCCTAAGTTTTTTAAGTAGTAATCAAGATTACGTTCCCATAGTCCAATGTCTAATCCTCTGCGAGTATAACTTGCTCTTGGTCCCCAAGTATCTATACTTGTGTATAACTTAAAACTTCGAATACACCCATTGTCTTTTAGAGTTTTTATTCTTTCTACAAGTTTTTTAACAAGTGCTTCTTTAACACCCATGTTACTATTAAGTTCAATTTGAATATGTGGTTTAGGATTTTTTTCTAATTCGTCAAACAACCGCCATGTGCTTTTATGCATCAACGGTTCACCTCCTGTAACTCGTAAAATATTAAGAGTCTTGGAAACTTCAGGCCACCATTTCCACCATGCATCTACATAAGGATTTTTATTTTCTTCATATAATTCAAACCAATCAATATCATTACGATGTGCAGTACTGTCTTTATAAGGACCGTGTTTTTTAATTTCATTGTAATAACTTGTACTAAACTTAGGATGACAATAACCGCACTTAAAGTTACATTCATTTGAAAAGTTTACTTCAATATATTCAGGATTTATATTGTAATCCCAAGGATTGTTTTTAATTTCTTCAATACGTTCTGGCTTATATATACTTGTTGTTTTAATATGTCTATCACTAATATAGTCTTTGCCCATACATTCAATATTCCAACAGTATTGACATCCACTTGGCTTTTCGCCGGCGAGCATTTGTTTACGTTCTTCTTTCTTTTGCGGAGTATTGTGTAACTGACTTGGATTTTCAATTAATCCTTCAAGAGGAATTTTATGAGGTGCAGGGTGATAGCAACTGTGTGTTTCTCCAGTTTGTAGGTATATTGTTACATGATGCCATTTAGCCAAACAGAATGTAGGAGAGATTTTATCAATCTCTGGCATTATTTTTTTAATTTGATCTACTTCACTCATTTACGTCTAATAACTCTGTCACTGTTAAGATAAACAGTTTTAAAAAATTCACTTTGTAGTTTGTCAAAAGGAACAACTGCAATAGGCAGTTCTAATTCATTGATTAATTTTTTACCCAACTCTTTACACGATTCAGCAACATCTATACTTTCGTGTTCTTTCCATAATTCGTTAAGGTATGTAAAATCTCTTGTTTGAGTATGATCCCAGTTAGTACACATATTCATATATGTTCCAAGTCGTGCACCATACACTGCCCAGATACCATTAGGAACATCACAACCTACCATTTGCCAGATAAAAAGTCTATGCCTATTTTGCCACCATAATGAATTAATATCTTCTGTTGGCTTTCCTCTATCTAAACTCATCTTAACACCCTCACGGAATCCTGCTCTCCATGCTTGGTGCGGAGTTGCTGTAATAATACTGTTGCTATAGTTTTCATTTAGTTGATAATAATTGTCAAAGTAACAAAACTCAATACTTGTTTCATCTGATCCGTCAGTGTTTTCATGTGTTTTCATATTTTTAACAAAATCCTTTGTCCACATCTTTAAACTTCCGTTACCGTACATAAGTCCGTTAACATCAATTTTACCACACCAACTAAACTGGTAGTCATCATCTACACCCAACTTGTCTAAATCTAACTCAACTTGCATAAACTTAGAATCAACAATAGTGTCACCGTCTACAGTTACAAAGTGTTTTGTTTCAGATAAATCTGCACAGGCTTTATGTGCGGCATCTGATCCTTCTACACCGTGTACACGTTTTGCCCAAGGGATTTTGCGTTGTAAGTCTGCCCAATTTTCTTCACAGTTAGGCTCGTCATAACTTAAAAAGATAATATCAACGTCTTGTATCTTAATCTTGTTCAATTTCTACTCCGTAACTGTTAAACATCTTATTTGTATATAAATCAAAGTCCATTATAGCATCATTTTCGTCAAATTGCAAGACTAAATTATCTGATGCTAAGTTAAATTGTAATGTCCTATATAACACAAACGGGTCATTCTTTTTAACAACACTGAAATGTTTTACTGTTTGTAATGTTACGTTATTTGTTTTTATAGTCTTTGCAAATAGTTTTCCAAATTTGAGTTTCCATTGTGAATCTTTGTAAGATTTACAAATTATAATATCTGCATTTGGATTATTTTGTATTTTATACAAACTGTTGTTTACATTATATTCAAAATGTGATTTTTCGTATACATTTACCAACTCATACATTAAGGAAGTTGGACTAAAAATTACTTGATAGTGCTTAAACTTTTCTCCACCGTTGGCTAACTTTTCTACTTTTGAAAAATCTACTTCAATATAATCTTTTGACGTTGGATAAGATGTTATAGTTTCGATATCTCCTGTCTTAGGATTAAACTCTACATATGTAGACACAGAATCTTTAATCATTACAGGCCTAACCGGAAACTGTATTATTGAATCTTTCATAATATTTCTCCGTAAAGTCTTTTTCAGTATAATGAAATACTGTATTTTGTAAATGGCCGCCAACACGCATCTGCTTATCGTCATTAATAAAACAACTTATTCTGTCTTGCCATTTTTTAGTCTGTGTTTTCCAAGGTTGTGCATAAGGTTTCATATGTACAAATGTAGGAAACTGTGTAACTGCGTTTGTAACTTTATCTTCAACCCCTAATACTCTAATTGCTATTGCTGTACATACATCAACACTTAAAAACTTTTGCATTTTCTTAGGTGCATACTTTTCATAATAGTATTCCCAATTTTTCATTACTTCTTCTAAACAAGTATAAAACTGTTTTGCAAAGTCTGACTTTTTAAAATAGTGTAATGCAACATAAATGTTTGGTAAGTTATTTGCTTCAAACATTTTCCTATAATATGTTACATTGAGTTTACTTTGTTTGTAATCTGTTACATTAGTTGTGTAAAATACATCATAGTTTTGCATTAGATTCCACCAATGTGTTAAATCATGCAGTACTAACATATCAGTATCTAATACAAAAGTCTCATCATATGGACAAGCATGATAAATTTTCCATCTATTTTGTACTTTCCATCTGTGTTCGTCTGCTTTATCTTCCCATGGAATAGGCACAATATCGTCGAATAGGCCTTCTTTAATCCATTCAATGTCTTCATTAGTTATTAGACAAATTTTACTGTTAGGATTAGTATGTCTAATACTCATTGCTAATAATTCTGCTTGACGTATGTAATTATCTTGGTCATTATTCTGTGCAAGAAATGTAAAGTTAGGCATGGGTAACTTCCCTATTCAAACTAAACTTATTCATAACGTGTAGATTTATTCCGTTTGATTTTAATAAAGTATATTCTCCTACTCTATCTTGCTTTTCAACAAGTAGTTTAATTGCAGATTCGTCTATCTTTTGTAAAATATCCTTATGAGTACTGTAAATCATTTTACCAGGAAGTTCTTTTACATGACCTGTAATATGAGCCGCTATGCTGAAAGCATAATCATTTCTAAAAACTGTACTTGTTATCTGATATAAGTTCCTGTAGTGCTGATAATTTCTTTGTATATGTTTTATTAAATTAAAAAATAATAAGTTAGCAGGGTCTTTTACAAAATATACACAAGTTGCCCAGTAAAATTTAATACTGGTTTCACTTATAAACTTAAATTCTGTTTCATCACGCCACCCTGATATGTCCATACTGTTACTATACATCATTAATTTGTTAGAACTTTCAAAACAGTTTGCTAATAAATTGTTACTAATAATGTAATCAGTATCCATAACAAGTGTTTTCTCGTATGGTGAAATATTATATGCGTCACTTCTATTAAAGTTTTTAAAATCTAATATCTTCTTAGACAACGAACCGTCATGATATGTTTTTTTATTTTTATTTTGTATGTCTGAAACTATGATATTGTCAAATACTTTATAGTCATAGTATTCTTCAACTCTACGTTGATCGTCTGTTACAAGAGTTGTGGGAAGATTTAGATATTTTGTGATACGTTTTGCTAAAAAACAAGCCTGTGCCACATAATCTATTTGTTCATTGTTGTGTGCAAATAATAAAACACCTGATGTCATTCTACTAAACCGTCTACTGATCTACTTTTCTGTAACTTAGTGTACTCTGCATGATATTCATTTGATGCTGTAAAATATTTGTCAGCAATATTTGAATAAAATTCATTTACATTAACTTCAACAGGAATGTTATTGTCGTCAATTAACACTGTTGTTTCTTGATCTGTAGACATTAACATATAAACATAATTCAATAGTTCTTTGTTAATTGTAAATTGGCCGCCTTTATGGAAATAGATCGTATCTGTTACAAACTTTTCTTGCAACATACGTTTTTGATTTTCAAGCGTGGCACTATAATTGCCAAACTCTAAGGCTTTTTGAAGTTTCTCGTCCATAGTAAAGTATTTACTATGTGTTTTATTATGCTAAGTTGTTTGTGGTTGCAAAAGTTGGTGATGTTAATGCTACTCGTGTACCTGTTGGTAATCTTTCTCCAACAATACTGTCCAAAGTACCTGTTACATCTTCATCAATTGGATTAATAGCACCATCGTTGTTTGCATCGTTGGTGTCGTCACCTAAGTCATCATCTCTAAATTGAATTCTAAATTCAATAACTGAAGTGCTATTTTCTTTAGCGGCAATGTTATAGTCGTTTTCTGCATAAACACCAGTACCGTCTTTTTGGAATACTGTTTGATATGTTGCTGTTAAATCAAAGTTACCAATACCAAAATCAGTTCCTGGTGCAGAACCGTCTGAAGCACAACCATTTGATTTAAATTTTGCTGTACCCATTGCTGATAATAAGTTGTTCCAGTCGTTGTTCTTACCGTTTGAAGCCGCTGGATCTAAGTCTGCTGTAAATCTAATTTCGCCGCCAGCATTAAAGAAGTGTCTACGTGCATCAGCACTTGCAAAAGTAACTGTAACAACGTGATCAACAACTCCTGCCCATGCTGTAGTTCTTGTTGATGTTGCCTTAGCGGCAGTAATTGTACTTTGTGAAGTATCCGCAGTATAAATTAAGTCTTTGTTTGTTTCAATAGTATCTGCCATGGTTTCGTATTGTACAACACCTCTTAAAGTACCTGTGTCGGCGCCGTCTTCTTCAATTACATTTCCTGCAGATACTGAAGCAAGAGATTGTGGAACACTTCCTACTTGATGAACTCTGGTATTAATAATGTCAGTATAAAGATCTGACATATGTTGCGAATCAATCACTGTTTCTGCCGCTACTTGCGAACTTGCTAAAGTCTGTCCGTATCCGAACTGACCACTGCCGTTTCCAAGAACGTTTGCAACTTTTGCTTGAAGTGCGTTATACCTTGCCGCGGTTACTATTGCCATTTACTTCTTCCTTTTATACTTTTAATACTACTTCTACTAATTTTTCTTCGTGTCTATCATTAGACTCAAGTGCAATACCTACTAACTCGCCTTCGTTGGCTTTTTGAGCAGTACCGTTAGCACCTACATATAATTTATCACCTTTAGCAACAGGACCTATAACTCTGAGAGGAACACGACCTTTAAGTGCAATCGCTTGTCCTTCTGCATCTGCATTCATTAAGTAAGCAGGTTTTGCAGAAATAACACCAATTGGTGTTGCATCAATGTCGCACCAAGTTGTTTCTGAACTGTCATCTGTGCTAACAGCCATTACTGTACCTGTTGGATACTGATCATCTGTTGTATATTTCTCTGCCAAGTCAGCGTAACGTGCTGTTGTAGCAGTACCGTTAAACAAGTTAGCATTTAAGTTACCTGTACTATCTCTAACTGCAACAGTATCGTTTGTTGCTGAAGTACTTGCTGTTCTATTGTTTGATCCAACAACTAATGCGTTTGCCGCTGTTGCTGTACCATTAAACAATGTAGCATGAATTTCTTTCCACTTGTTAGCAGATGTACCCATGTCATATGTATTATTAGCACCAGGTAAAATACCTTCTGCTTTAATTTGCATAGGTTCTGTTGATTGTGCTTGAGCATTATCAACTTTAAATCTAATAACTGTACCAACTGTATTGTCAATAACTACTTGATTGTCATTTTCAATTCTAACTGATAAGTCGTTTGAAGCACCTAACGTATAACCTGCGTCACTAAATCTAACAATTTCTGTGAATGTTGATTCTTGGCCTGGAATACTTACAACGTATTCACTTGCATCTCTACCACCTAACTTCTCTGAGTTAGTAGCAGTTCCCCACCATCTGTGTGCAGTGGATGTAACACCTTGTTGTGCGTTAGTTGTATTCTTTAAGGTCATACCTTGGTGAATGACATCAAATCCTGTTATGGCATTGTCGGGGTCGGATGAGTCAATCGTAAAGTCTGCCGCTGAAAGTACAACAACTACTTCATCATTTACAGTACCTTTAATAACTGTTCTTTGAACGTTAGCAATATCTCTAATTGTGTCTGTTACAAACGAAGTAACTGTGTTACCTTGTGATTGTGGACCAATTAAGATAAAACCTGCTCCGGTGTTTGCATACAATTGATTGTTTGCATTATCCCACCAAAAGTCACCTTCAGTTAAGCCTGATGGTTGTGAAGAACTTACTTCTGCTCCGCCAGTTGTTCTAAATTTTGTACCGTCGTAAAATTTTAATTTGCTTGTTCCGCTGTCAAACCAAATTTGACCTCGAATTGCTCTGGATGGAGAATTTGCACTTGAAAAGTTTTCAAGCAAATGAACGAAGTTTTCGTTCTGAATCTCACCGTATCCAGCATAGTTTTTACCAACAAGTTTTAGATCGGTAGTTTGATCGATAGTACCGTCTTCAACTACTGCAATCTGCGTCCCGTCGGTTTTGTTAATAATATATGCCATAGTTAATAACCCCTTTATTGTATGTATTTATGCTATACGGCGGAAGTTGTTCCATTCGTATAAGTCCATGCATTACCCGCTACAGTACAAGTAAGGACATATCTGTTAACTGTAAGTGTTACAGAACCATTTACATCTGTAAATTCAACGTCTTTTAACACATCTTCGTTTTCCTGCCCTGTTTCTGTTACCCTCTGCGTAGTACCGCTTGAAGTATCATAAGTTACACCAGCGTCGGCACTTGTATTTGCTGACACTTCGATTTCTGTTGAACTTACAATTCTATCAATATTCCATGTTCCATTTAAGTTAGTCCATGGTGTTCCTGTATTATATGTTGCGCCTGCAATGATAACGTTACGTCCTGCATCATATCCATGCACAGCATCTAATTGTAAAATAGTTGTTACACCTGTTGTAACACCTGTAATTGTTCTTGTTGCTACTGTAACAGTTTTATCAACTGATACTGTACTTTCTTTAAGTGCTGTGTTTAAGTCTGCCGCGGCAAATGTAGCACTTGCGCCTGTTTGATCAGTAGCATGAATTTTAGCAATAGTACCATTGGCTTTGTTTACCGCTGGAACAATTTCTTCTAATAGTGTTGTAATTTTAGTTGCAAATGCCGCGCCACCGTTTTGAATTGGATCGTAACCCAATCCTGTAATGTTTAATGCAAGTACAACACCTTCTGCATCAATAGCATTATCAACATATTCTTTGGTTGCCGCATCTGAAAGATTAACTGGTGCACCTATACCTGTAATTCTATTTGAACTTTGTACTTCAATAACACCTGAAGTACTTTCAAGTTGTAAGTTACCAACTGTGCTTGAAACTTTTTGTGCATCAATACTTACATTGTCAACATTAAGACCAGTTAATACTCCAACTGTTTGTAAGTCTGGAGCACTTGTAATATAATTTAAAGCCGTACCACTTAATACTGTGTTACCATTAAGTTTATAACCTTGTGTTGAATCATACCAAACATTGGCTGTCCAAGCATTAGTTACTGACAACCAATTAAAAGTTTTATCGCCATCGCTGGAAACCAGTGTTAATCCGCCTCCATTAATATCAGCATCTGGTTGAGCAGGATCTGAAAAGCCAAGTTGCATATTTTTATCTGCAATTTTTACTTCTTCAACATCTGTTTGGAAAGTAGTACCAGCAATAGTCATATTACCTTGTACTCTTACGTCCCCACCTACATCTAATGTGTATTGTGGACTTGCTTCAAAAATACCAACACGTGAATTTGCTGTATTAATTTTGATTGCCGAAGTTGGTCCTGATGATTTTCTTACTTTAATTTCTAAGTTTCTATCACGTACTTGGTTATCAAGTTCTGTATGGTTTGCATTAATCTTAATAACAAAGTTATCTTCTGGACCTACAGTAATACCACCATTGTTAATTGTAGTAAGTGTGCCGTTGGTTACGCCATTAGCATCTGTAGGTAAAAACTGTGATGCATTTTTCTTAACGCCTTGTGCATTAATAATTGTATCTGCCGATGTTGCTGTTCCGTGGAATTTAAAATCATCATCAATAATATTAATACCTTTTTCTACAGCACCAGTAATACCAGTTACAGGATTACTTGGATCTGGAGTAAATCTAATGTTAGATATAACTGCTTCAGTTTCGCCACCAACATTTAAATTAACAAGTGTTCTGTTAGTCTGTGTTGTATCAAGAACTGTTTCAGTTGAAAATCCTGATACTCCTTCTGATGATGCATAATCTGGACCAACAAGTACTAAGTCAGTTCCGTCATAAAAATATAATTTGTTATTTTGGTTATCAATCCAAAGATCGCCTGCGACTAATTGAGGCTGTGTTGGACTTACAATTGGACCGCCAGCACTTTTAAATGTACTACCGTTCCATATTTTTAATCTTGCTTCGCTACTGTCATACCATAGTTGTCCAGTTAGCGGATTTGCAGGTGCTTGTGTGTTGGTGAAGTTTTCCAACATCTTAACGAAGTTTTCGTTGATGCTTTCACCAAAGCCAGAATAATTTCTACCAATCAGTGAAATGTCAGTTGTTTGTGTATTAAGTTGTCCGTCAACTAATTCTACTAACAAATCTCCGTTAGTTTTGTTAATCTGATATGCCATTAGTTTGCCCCCGCGTAAATTATATAATTAACAGCCAAGTATGGATTCATTACGTTGAAATCCTGTCCTACTTGTGTGCCACTAACAACACCGCCCGAGAACGGAAATTTCTGTCCTGCATTTGTTCCTGTCGGAGCGTCTGTTACTGTAGCATCATCATCAACTGGTGTTCCTTGAACATCTCGTGTTGCATAATATTGTGTACCACTTGGTCCTTTTAAATTGTGTTCGTGTTCTGGTAAGTTTGTAACTTCAATTTTTTTCTTATCAACACCAGCAGTACCTCCAAGTACGTCAGCGTTTTCATTTGTAACTCTGTTTGCCGCGCCGGCTGTTGTTGCCATGTTATCCATACCTAATGGAAATCTACCTCTTAGATCTGGTAATGCAAATTTACCAATAGTTGGATTTGCTTTGTATCTGTTACCAACAACATCATGCAAGTCTGACCAGTCAACAATAAAAACTTCTCTACCATCACATGGTAACCAACCTGCTAATTCAAGTTCTTGTAGTTTTGCAGTAGTAAATGCACCCGCATATGGTGTTATAATTCCAACTGGATTAACTGGTAATGCCGCGAATAAGTTGTTTCTTGAAATTTTCTTAATACCTGTTCCACTACCATTTTCATCGTTAACTCTGTTTAGTAAGATTTCGTCATCAAATCTTGAACTTGGCACTGATTGTTTGTTTGTAATAAATGTACTGTTAACACTAATATCAAACTGTTTAACAAGTGTAGTTTCTCCTGGTGCAGTATATTGACCGTCATAAATTACATCTGGTGCTGTTACGTCACCTGTAATTCTAAATGTAGTTCTACTTGCAAGTTTATCTGAACTACCTGAACGTCCTGTAACTGTACCTGTTACGTTACCTACTAAGTTTGCTCTTACTGTGTTTGCATTAATTTCTGCAAATTTTAATTCAGTTGAACCAATGTTAATTGCATTTGTTGTATCTGGTAAAATATTTCCGCCAACTGTTGTAGCACCGTTTACTTCTAAGTTATTACCGACCCTTGCACTTTTAGCAATACCAATGCCGCCCTTAGTAGTAATAGATCCTGTTCCAACATTTACTGCTTCTGCAATTCCGTTAATAACCAAGTTATTTGAAACAATTACATTACCTGTTACATCTAATGCTTCTTGTGGAGATAAATTGTTAATACCAACTTTTTGTGTTGAATCAATTCTTAATACAGGTTGTAAGTTACCTGAATTGTTAATTCTTAAATCAATGTTTGCACCAGAAGTATTATTTGAAATAATTGCATTCTGTCCTTCAATACCAATTTGAAGAGTTGCGTCACTACCAATTGAAACACCTGAGTTATTTCTAATTGTTAATTGTTGATTTGATACAGAGGCTTTGTCACCTCTTAAAAAGTTTGCCGCCGCGACCGGTTCTGTTTCACCTGGAACAATTAAGTTTTCTGCTTTTTCTGCAACACCATAATACTTAGGAACACCTGCTCCTGTAATGTTAGCAGTACTCATATTAAAGCCTGGCTTTAATGATGTGAATCCTGTAATTGTTGACTTCGGTGTAAAGGCACTGGTTGCGTAAATTGCAAGAACCTTGCCGCCAATTTCTACTTGAAGTGCAGTATAGTTAATGTTGTCAGTACCTGTTAGTGTAGTAGGCCTAACACCTGCCGCTAATCCATCACTAAACTCTGGACCTACAAGAATCCAACCAGAACCAGTAAACAAATATAACTGTTGGTTGTCTGTATCTGCCCAAAGGTCACCTGCAACTGAGTTTGCAACATCTGGTGCTGACTCGCCTCGCTTTAGACCTCCTGCTTCAATCCAGTTTGTACCATCGTAAAGTTTAAGTAGATTAACACCTATTGAAGTATCATACCATAACTGTCCTTCAATCGGTCTTGCAGGAGCGTTATTGTTTGCAAAATTTTCTAATAGTTGTAAAAAGTTTTGACCAATAAGTGAACCGTAGTCAGTAGTAAATCTTCCCGGGATACTTAAACTTGTTGTAGTATCAACGGTATTATCTTCTACAACAATACTGCCTTTGTTTGTAATGTCAGTGTAATTAATTGTATAAGCCATCTAATTACCCCTCGTTAAAACCGGTTAATGATTGTACTCTAACTGTATAGTCAATTTGAATTAATCTATTTAAACTCTTTTGAACTGGGTGGAAAATTACGTGTGTTAATAATCTACCTGTTCCTGTTGGTGAATAACTTACAAGTCCTAATTCATCAAACACATATTGACTTTCTGTGCTTGTTGCTGTATCATTTGCTTCTTGCCCACTTGGTTCACCGTAATCAAGTAAACACTGTACAATGATATCTGTGTAGTTTGTACCTGTAACGTGTCTTGTTTCTATTTTGTTTCTATTTGGATCAACGTTGTTAACAGACTGGTCATCTACAATCTTCTTATAAGTCTGATTGTATAAACTTGCATTTGTACCTGTTGAGTTAGGAGTTAGGTATGTAATAATGCCTGTAGGATCAACACTTGTACCACCGTTCCCAAACGCCATTTCGTACACAAAACCCTGTCCTGCGTTTGCCAAAGATTCAGCCAATGCTATACTCATATTCTCATAGTGAATAGCATTGCGTTTATCAATTAATACTTCCTTAGTTTCAGGGTCAAATATCTTAATATGCCCTTGCACTAATACTCCGTTTTTGTCTAATAAGTTGTCTGTCATTTTTTTATCCTACATTGTATTTATTTAGGTAAGTCAACCTCTTCTGCTCTTAAGAACTGTGCTATTGCATTTTGTGTCTTACCTAAGGTTTTTCCTGGTTCATTCCAAATTTTACCAATTTTTCTAATTACTGTAACACGAACGCCATCTGCTGGTGCTACTGTAAGGTTTAAAATATTAGGGTTACTAATATTAAATTCTGCTGGTGCTGTTACATCACCTTCTGGTGAATCCTGAGCAACTGTTGGGTTAAACACTGGTATTGCTGTTTTTCTCAAGCGTTTTCCACCTACAAATACTTCAAATTCATTAACACTATTTGGTTCCCAATCTAAGTTAAATGCTGTTGTTGAACCATCGCCGTTATATGTGTTAACTAATGTCTGATCCTGATATGGAACAGTTTGTTGGAAACCTTGATCAAACAACTGATCTCCAATATTATGTATCTCTTTAACTCCAGTACCCATTGTACCTCGACGTAGTTGCTGTAAACTATTACCATCTTTAACCATATATTCGATACGTTCACCATTAACAAACAACACACCTGGTGTATTTGTAAACTTATCAGGAACAAACATCGACGAAGCATCATTAACTAATATTTCTGTATCAAATACTTTTAAGTCTTGTGCTAATCTATAGTTGTTTACATCACCTAAACGTTTGTACACTGTTCTGTTTAACATATCTTTAAATTGTCTGTAACCAAACTTAGCAACTGTTGGACCGTTTTCAGCAAACTGTATAACTTCAATTACATCATTTGCTGTTAGTGGCTGTGCCATTCTTACAAACAATCTATCATTAGTAACTTTATAATCAATACTTGGAGTTTTTAATTCTCCATTTATAACAATCCAAACATATTCTGCGTCAATAGTAGGACGTTCTAATCTAATTAAACCTGCAAGTAAATGATTGTATTCAATGTCTCCAGCACTTTCAAAAGTTAACGTAGTTCTTGTTATAATATCATAATTCTTACGATTAATTTCTTGGATATCATGTTTACTAAAGTGTGTAACTTTAATAGGAGTATCTTCTGCAGGAACAGTGTTAAGTGTAATTGTGTTTCCAGATACAGAATACTCGCCATCTGTTATAACATATATGTCAAGTTTGTCACCAGGTTGAGCAACATTCTCAAAAATTTCAACACTTGAGTTTGCAGGACGGAAAATAAAGTCTGATGTATATGTTAATTTTCTACCATTTAGTACTACAAGAATGTCATCAGCACCTAACGTACCGCCTGGCTGTTGCCAGTTACGTAATTGATATTCTACTCTGTTGTCAATTGTGAATTTTTCATTGTAACCTGCGTTAAGAATATTATCACCTACTTTAACAATAATATTATGACTTGAAGGCAAACTACTAAATGGTGTTAAACTTAAATTGTATGTTGCACTACTTCCATCTGCAACTAAGTTGTCTGTAATAATTTCACTAAATGTTTGTGCGTCACTCGCATAAATCGCAAAGTTAATTACAGCATCACTTGCAGGTGGTGCACCAAAACTAATCACTGTTTTATTTGCAGTATCATATGAACTATCAGTAGTTTCTAAAACATAATCTACCTTTGCACCATTTACAGTTACAAGGCTTCCTAAATTTTCTTTCCAATCAACCTGTGTAACAAATTGTAATGTAGATCCGTCACCTAAGAATGTATCCATGTCAAGTATACCTTGACCATTTCCACTCATTGTAATAATATTAATTTGTGAATTATTTGTTGGGGTTGAGTTAAATGTTAATTCTTTGTCTTTATAGTTAACAGTATAGTTGTAAACAATTACGTTATCAACTTTAACAAAGATTGCATCTTTACCTTGTGGTAATCCGCTAAACTTAAATTTCGATGTGTTTCCATCTGCAACATAAGAAACACTTTCTATAATACTTGCACCTTCACCAACTCTATCATATACTTTTATATCTAATGTATCAAGCAGTTGTCCTGGAACAAGTTCTTCGGGTCCTTTTGAAGTTGTAGGTGTAACAAATCCGTCACCGTCGATATTGATATCTTCCGGATTTAATCCTGTTGCTGTTGAGTAAGCAAGATCACCACCTGTTACAATAGTGTCATATGCTCTTGGATCTGGAATAAATGATCCGTCGGAAGTATTTTTACGAACAACAATTACATCTCCCGATGTTGTTACTACTTTTTCTTCGTCAAATTTAATAACTGTAGATGCAACTTCTGTTCCATCATCTGTTAAAATAAATCCTGTTTGGCCTGCGCCTGTAATACTTGTAATTAGTGCATCTGGATTTGTTTGATTTGGTGTATCAAAATTAGGATCATCAATTCTTACACCGTTCTTATATACGTTATAAACTACACCAGTTTCTAAAGACTTGGCAAAGTCATATACTTTAGTACTGTCGTCACTAATACGGAATACTTCATCTTCATACGTATTATCATATGTGTCATACGCAGATGTAAACCATTCATCAGCACTCCAACCAGAGCCGCCGCCAAAGTCGAAACTCTTAACTTGTACGCCACCGTAATCAATACCATCTAACAGTTGACCTAAGTTATTAGCAATCATACCTGTTGTAGGATTGTAGAATAAGTTAATTCTATCTTGAGCAGTTAGTAGTGAAATATCTTTACGGTAATCAATTACAATTGATTTGTTGTTTGCTGGTGGAACATCAAATGTTACTTTACCAATATAACGTTGATGTGTTCTGCCTGCACTGTCTTCAATATTTTCTATTTTATATCTGCTTGACAATACTTCTTCACCGCCAACAGTAATTTTAACCTTGTCTGTTCTTACATCTACAGGCCATTTAAGTTTATATGTATATCTACTTCCTGAACCTACAAATGTTTCAGTTTCCTCAAGTGTAGTAATAAAGAATGTACCTGTAACTCTGTCAAACTTAACTCTAAAGTGTGTTGTTCTTAGATTAGTGTTTCCAATAACAGCAGTAACTTTTGCTGTTCTGCCACCATCTGCAACATTGCCATTTAGTACAATTTTTGGAGCACTTAGGTATCCAGTACCTGGATTAGTAATTTTAATTTCTGTAATCTTGCCGCCGCCAACATACGCTATTGCTGTTGCTCCGCTACCGCCGCCGCCGACAAACTCAACACCTGGTGCATTTTCATATCCTGCACCTGCATCAAATATTGTAATATCTTTAATCTCATAACTTGCATTATCTGCCCAATGCTTGTATGGATAAGAATTAATTAAGTTACTTGCTACTCTTAATTCATCATTAACAACAACAGCGTTCTGTGGAACAATTCTACCTTGTTGTTCATCATATGCTGGAGGTAAATCAAAATCAGTTACCATAGTTTGAGAGTTTTCACTACCTTCGTATGTGCTTAAATACTCTCTAATTTTTGTTTTATAAGGTTTAACTTCATTAGCATAATTTTCATAACTTTCTAAGAAGTCATTATTAAACGTAATATCTTTTCTTAACTTACCAATGTTGTGTGTTGCTTTAACAAAACTTGTTTTAAACATCCAGTCAACAAAAGTTTGCTCAGATAATACATAACGCATCTGTGCAAAGAACAATTCATTATAATGAACTGCTAAGTTGTCAACAAAGATCTTATCTCTTAGTGCTTTGAGAACAATTCTTAATTCGTCAATTGGTTGTAAATCAAATGCACTATCATCATAACCAAATGAGTCATAACCAACTAAGTCATCTGCATAATCATATATTGATGATTTAAGTTGTACTGTAGCATTTTGTCTACCTATTGTTTGATAGTTTATAGTGTAATCAACGTTTAGTTGATCATCAATCTTACGTAATAGTAACCAGCCACCTGAGCCAACTGATTTGATCTTGATAATATCACCAAAGGTATCATCTAAGGCTTCAAGTTCATATGTTTCGTCAATTACATAATCTATTTTAGTTAGTGTATTGTAATTTGTTGCATACCAGTCTGTGTAATTCCAATATGGTCTAACATCATAACGCTGACTTGCAATTCTATTCCAAGGTTCAGCACCACCTACGTATTCGTATAATGACCACTTGTTAGCATAACTATTATCTACTGTTGTTAAAACTGTAAAGTTTCTAATAGTAATTGTATCACTTGTTTGATAGTTTCTACCACTATTGATTACTGTTGCAGATGTTACAGATCCTATTGCATTAATTTCTAATCTTATTTCAGCATCGGAACCTGTGCTTGAATTAATTCTAAGTGTAGGAACAGTTTTGTATCCTCTACCAGGATTTGTTATGTCTACTCTTATAATCTTACCATCTGAAATTGTTGCACTTGCTGTTGCTTTTGCTACTCTACCTACAGCAACAAATTGTAATTCAGAATCAGAATCTATTTGAACATCGTATCTTCTTGATGACAATGTTGGAATTGGGTCGTTACTATCTAAATCAGATAAATCAAAGTCATCAATTAAAACATTTTTAATTAAAACGCTGTTAACTCTTTCAACAAATTGTTTTAATGCTTCAATTCTGTTAACAAAAATAGTTTGTCTTGGATTGTTTAGAATGCCATAACGTTCTTTTTCGCCTAAGAATCTATCAGGAACTTCTCGTCCTTGCTCATCATAACCAATTAAACTATCGTACCATTTTCTTTCAAGGTCTGATTTAGGTCTACTTGTTTCTAAGCCATCAGTAATAAGTTTATATTGATTATGAATATTATTATCTGTTTTATCAATATTCCAATAAGCAAATTTCAATACACCATTTTTACCACGTATTGTACTTTCTAAATTATGTGCAGTCCATTCATTGTTATTAAGGAAGTTAATAAACTTATAACCTTGTCCTGACGGCTCTCTAATTAATTCTTGTACATCTGCCGCACTAATTAATCTACCTGGTAAGTTCGGAACAGTTTTTTTGTTGCGTACCCAGAAGTAATAATAAGTTGTAAATTTCTGTGCTGGTTCATCATAAACACGCTTAGTACTATATGCCTTTATTCCGTATTTCGATTTACCACTAATACCTTCAGTAAGTCCTGCTTCAGTATCTGCTTGAGCGTCCCATTCTTCTGGTGTTAATTTAGTTTCAACCCATTCGTAAATTTCAATTTCTGTTCCTGGGAATACTGTATTAAATGTATTTCCAACATTGAAAATATTTCCTGTATTACTATATGGATTAATAAATCTTACAGCATCAGTATCCCACCATAATTTACCAACCATGTCTGTTGACGTAAATGATGTTTCGTCTTTATTAACATCGGTTGTATCTACGTTGTTATATGTTGACGGATCAAATGTAGTTTTGAATGAAAGTTCAACCTCTGCTTGACCTGCAATTTTTCCTTGAATAGGATCAATGTAATCTAAATACTCTTGTAAGATTTTAGTATCTTTATCATATATCGAAATACCTTTAATCTTTTCAATATCAACAAGAGGTCTTTGATTTCTTTTTCTTGACCATAGTCTTGTGTTTGGCGTAACTCTATAATCTAAAATTTGTCCTGTAACATTTTTGCCATCACGCTTAAATTGTGGTAATGAAACATAAATGTGATTGTTTTTAATTAATAGTGTTCTACCAAAGTATAATGTTTTGTCATTAGAGTATTCTAATTTATCACTGTAAACATATCTATTACCTAACAGTTCAAATACAAATACTTCACCTGTATCAACAAGTGTTGAACTAAAGATTGTTGTTCCATTATCAAATACTGTTGTACCTGAATCAAATTCTGTTCTATTGAATAAGTCACCACCCGCGGAGTGAACTACAATTCTATCGTTATCATATCTAACTACTGTACCAAACTTTTCATTAGGTAATCCTTTAGGACCTATTAAGTGTTGGACCTGTTCAAATCTACCATTGATTTGTTCGTATATAAACACTGTACCTTGGTTTGAATATGTGTCTGTATAATTAGGAGCACCTACTGCAATAAATTTGCCATCTGTTGAAACTGCAACCGAATCACCATAATTAATATTTGGATAAGGTGCGTCAATCATTTGATCAAATACATAATGTCCTAACAATGATTTTCTATAGATAACTAATTTTCTTGTTGCAACTGAACTGTCAACTGCATCGCCGTACTTAACAACAGTTGCTAATACGCTACCAGTGAAACTAATATCAAACTGTGTTCCAAACTCGTATAAGTTTTCAGTTTCAATAGCACTGTCAGTTCCAACAATAAATCCTGTATTATTAGGAAGGAATCCAGTTAGTTGTACACCTGTTGAAACTTCTTCCCAATCGGATGCCCTAAAGCCTCCTGGAATTAAATTAGTTTTTGCTTTGTAAACTGAGTCATTAAACTTAACATACTCGTCTTGGAAATATGCAACAGTACTTGTAAAGTCGCCTCTGTAATTTTCATCAGCACCAAGTTTCCAACCATTGTTTACATCATAGTTTAGAATGTTTATTCTACCTGGTTGATTAAATGTTGCATTACCTTTGCTTAAAATATAAGCAGAGTATGTACCGTTAGTATGAGATACAATTCTAATATCACTTCCAAGATATCTGTCTTGTTGTGCATCTGGACTTGAATATATTCCTATAAGTGTAAAGAAGTTACTTGCATTTCGTTGGTATATTGCATAAGCACCTTGTCTTGCTAATCCACTTGATGTTTCGTTTATTCCTGCTGGAATATTGTATACTCTTGTCCAGTCATTATTTGTTTTAGATGGTGGGTTTGCAGATCTTGCAATACCATCTAATAGAATAGATTTATAAATCCAATATTCAAATCCTTGTAGTGTACGTGATGTACCTCTTGGAATATTTTCGCCTCTGTCTACAACAACAATGTATCCTGCTGTTTGTGATTGTAAATGTACATCTTGAGTTGTACCTACAAGTCTAATTACGCCAACACCTTGAGAGCCGCCAACAATACTTAAACTTGATATTGCTTGGTTTTCATTTCCTAACTTCCAAGTTCCTGTTTTGTTTTTAATCCATACTCTTAAACTGTTAAAAACTTTTTCAAGATAAACAACTTGACCTGTTGCTAATGTATCATTGTCTTGAACTGTATCCCCTACAACAGGAATAAAGGGATTACCGTAATTAGGGTTGAAATCTGGATCGCCTGGTGTAGGAGAACCTCTATCATCAAAGTTTGTTAAGTTAACATCAATCCAACCGTCCCAAATATCGTTTACAGTATGTAACGTATTGTTTAGGTAATCATGAGTAATATTACTACCAATTGCTGTTGGATCTTGTAATACATTGTCTGCATTTCTGTATTCATTAAAGAAGAAATTAAATGTACTACCTACAGTTAAATCAGTGTCTAATGTTCTTGGTGCTCTAAATACCCACTTATCAGATAACTCATCACCGGAGTCTCCAGTAAATGTTAAACTCTCAATATAAGAAGTTATAGTTGGAGATGTTGCATCGTCAGTAATTCTTAGTACGTTTTGATAATAGTTTGGATTTCTAACAACACCTTGTTGAATAACATCTTGAATAACAAGATACGGTTTAGTTTCAATAGTTGCAATAGACTGGAATGTTGATCCGACGTTAATCTTCCACCAACCGCCAAGTGCATCGTAATCTTGTTCAACTGCTCTTTCATATGCACCAACGGATATATCACCTACAAACAGTGTACCTGTAGATTCGAAATCACCATTTGCATCTTTAACATAAATTAAAGTTCTATTGTCGCCTGTTGTATAAGTAAACGCAACGACACCAACTGCTGTTGCACTACTAATTGTTTCGCCCACACTTGGTATAGCCTGTGTGTTATCTACTAAAAGAATATCATCAACTTTGTCAGCAATAGTATGATTACCATCAAAGAAAGTTTTGTTTATTGTTGGGTTACCATTAAATGGTTGTACACCACTTGGGTATCTTGTATTAATATCATTCCAGAAAAGTTGTAAAGTATCACCCGGAGTTGTTGCTACATATGCAAGTCTCGGTGCTCTAATTAAAACGTGATCTGTAGTTTCTTCTTGGAATGTAAAGTTACCTCTTAGAATATAATAGACATTATCATACTGCTGAGTATTAGCATCGTATGTGCTAATTAAATGTCTTAAGTGAGAACTGAAACTTGGAAAATCTAAACTTGGATCAGTTGGCTCAATAATATTCTTTGCTTTCCAATATTGATTAGTATACTCTACAATTTCATCTTTCTGGTATGATGCTGAAGAAACAAAAGGTCCTTTGTATTTTGTTTTTACATTCGAAGCATAAGGAATACCTACAAATATCCATTTACCATCTGACGAAACTGCTGTTGACTTACCGAAGTTTTCAACATTATCAAAATAGTTTTCAGGACAATCAAACGACTGTGATAAAATAAGATTAATATTTTCACTTGCTCTAAAGTGTACATCTACTCTACCAAGAACTGGTTTAGTTTGTCCATTTCTTAATTCTGTTGCTCCAATAGGCGCCGGTGACCCTACTGCAATAATAGTGTTATTTGTATTTGAACTAATGCTTGTGCCAAATGCTCTTACATCAGTATCTTGAACACCTGCTACTGTTGTATTAAAAACTTGTTGTGCGATTGAATATGTGTTTTGATTTTCAACAACTGTCCATCTATTATTTTCATCATAGTCAACCCAAACACGTTCCTGTGTTGAGTAGTTGTCCCTTGTAATTTTACTATTAACATCTGTGAGGTTTGCTACTCTTGAACTTACAAGTTTTAATATAAAACCACTTGCTTCAGGAGCATCTTCAACTTCGCCAGTTGTTTGAGCATAAATTACATCTAAACTTACTCTTAGAACTTTATAAAATCTGTTCTGTTTAGGACCTACACCTAACACACCAATGATGTCACCTGGTTGTGTATCTGGTGCTTTCTTAGTTTTAATTTCAATAGACTTAGAACTGTCACTGTTTATAATACTTGATACTTTCATATCAGTTTCAGTTTGACGTAATACGTCCCAAGTTTGGCCTTTCTTAGCGACCCAAACATACTGGCCTATTTCTACTGTGTTAAGATCTAAATTTAAAATATCATCATAGTTTGTAACTTTATAATTAATATCTTCTTCAGCAACATAACCTGCAGTCTTAATGTATGATGAATCTTCAGCAACATATTTTGTTGGGAAAGGTTTATGATCATACTTGGCAGGTTTGCTATAAAGATCAACAGGAGTATATCTATAAACTAAGTCTGTTGCTTGAGGATCAATATTTTGTACTAATTGAAACGGCTGTGGTGAAAGTCTAAATTTAGATTCATCAATTTCATATTCAACTTCGTCAAACGATTCACTTGCACCGTATTGTCCTACTTTAAACGCCCAATCTTCAAAAAATTCTAAACTTGAATTTTCTGTGTTTGATAATGCATCAAATAATTTTTCTAAAGAGTTTTTTGTACCCTTGTCTTGAATAAATCCTTGATAGAATTTATACTGTGAAACATCATCATTAATAATATTTTCTAAGTATGTTCTCTTTTGATAACCAATTAGATGCTGTGCCATTCTTTGTTGTTCACTGTCAAAGTTGTCAGTATCTAAATCATAAAAGTCTGCAAACTGATTTGCTTTATAATCAAAGTTTGGTATTAGTTCATTACTTGGTTTTTCATTTAACAAATACCACTCGTCTGCATTAAACACCGTCGATCCAGGTATTTTTGTTTTTGCACTATAGTAACGTGTTTTGTAATAAACAACGTCAGCGATTTGATAATCTGTATTTTCTTTCCAATCAACTACATTAACACTATCAAGTGTAAAGCCTGGAATGTTTACACCACCGTTCCAGTCTGTGCTACGATAACCAAGAACTTTAATTCTTGCTTGTCTATAACCAGGTGCTGGATTATAAATTGTATCATTAAAGACTGTTTTATTATCAATTAAACAAACGTGCTCTTTTTGAACTAATGGTAATTTAACAAAGTAAATTCCATCTGCTGTGTTTTTAAGTGTAAGACCAAACTCGTTTTGACTACTTCTAATTGTGTTTGCAAAATCTTCTTGTAATTTTTGTCCGTCTGCTTTTAATAATGTGTAATCATAAAAGTTATCAAAGATGTTGTCTACAACTGCATACTCTCTTTTAAAGTTCAAGTTAATAGCACTTGGAGATAAAGTTAATAACGCACCATTATTCCAATTTTGTGTAGTCCAGAAAGTAAACTCTCTTGCTGATAGTTCCCAGTTCTCAACTGTTTCAATAGTTCCATTAAATCTATCAAATACAAAACCTTGTTTTTCTAAAAACTTTCCATAGCCAAGTAAGAAATCAACAACACCCTGTACTGTTGTAAACAGTGTTCCGTAATTTAATTTTGATGTTGCAGTTTCAAACTCTCTTCTTAGAATTATAGTTCTACCACCTTCGATAGGTAGTTCTACTAACTTAACAAAATTATCTTGAATAAATGTATCAAACGTTCCTGACTGTTGTACTCTAAAGAACGTTTGACCGTTACGTACAATCTGTCCTGCTTGGTATCTTTCGCCAGGTACCCATTCAAGGAATGATTCACTTACACCACCAATATTTACAACAGGATCTTTTGCACGTTCAAGATGCTTATAGTAACTAAAATATGGTTTTGCTCTATCATATCCTTTAACAATATATCCTGCAGGTCGTTTTTCAATAATAACACCACTGTAAGATACTGTATCAATCGGTGATGATGTGTTTAAGAATAAATCATAATTTTCTTCAGGAATAAACACGTTACCTTTATTGTTAGGTGTACGTGAATCTAAAACTAATCTAAATTTATCTTTTGTACTAAAGCCGCCAATCTTAAATCCAAGTTGTACATTTAACTTAGAAACTTCATTACTATAATTTACATTTAGTTTTGTAACATCTGCATTAATATAGTTGAAAACATAGTTTACTAAACCAGCAGTAGACGTTCTTACAGTACTACTTGACGTATTAGGAAAAATTAAATCGCTAACTTTAAGACGTTTGTTACTTCCTGTATAAATTAATTCGCCTGCTGTATTTCTTATAATACGTGATCTATCAAAACCTATGCCAATTACTTTTGAAGGTTGGTGAATTAACCATGCTGTTAAGAAAGCAAACGGATACTCACTTCCTCTACGCCATGCTGTTTCTGTAGGCGCTTGGTCGCCAAACACAAACTGTCTGTTTGTTTCTGGTACAATTAACCCTTGTGCAAATCCTGATTCATATGGACTTAATAATTCACCTCTTGAATTTACTGGAGTGTATTTTAATAAGTCACGTCTTGCATATTCTGGACGATATCTAATTGGATTAAGAGGTTGACGTACTCTACCTTCTTGTAAATCTTCCCACAAAATTAAATTTTCTTTTGTATAAGGTGCCGCACCATAAACAGTTTCCCACCACTCTGGTTTATCTACATAACCTAAAATTTTCCACGGTGTAGTATGCGGAGTATCTGTTCCTAAATAATCGTTATAAATTGCTCTCCAAAAACCCGGTAAAGGTTTTCCGTTTGGATCGGTCATATAACTGTAATTCCATGTAAAGGAATTCGTTCTATCATAAAAACTAATATCAGTATAATCAGGATCGCCTGCAACTGATAACCAGTCAGCAAAATCAGTGATAATAATATCGTTTAGATCTTCTGTATCAAATCCGGTATTTCTTGAATAGTGACCTATAAAAGAATCAACATCAAATATTTTTGTGTCGTATTTTACTTTAATATTGTTGTAAATTCTTAGTTCTAATTCTAATAACAAGTTATCTCTATAGTCACCGTAGGCTTTTACAATACTACCGTCGTGTCCTTTAATAACTGTTTGTGATGTTTGATAAGAATCATCAACATATATTGCTGGAATGTGTAACGGCCATAAACCTAACTTTGTAGGTGTTGGCGGAATATATGAAGCATCTGTTGAGTCATATTCATAAATGTCTATTGTGTCATCAACAGCAAGTGTTACGTTATCTGTAAGTTTAATAAATCCTTCAGCAGTAAAAACATAATCTCTATTATGTAATAACTGAGTGTCATTTAAGTAAACATAAACTGCAATAGCAGAAATACTGTTTAGTGTAAATGGTGTTGTTAAACTATAAAACTTGTTTTCAATATCAGTAACTGTAAAACTGCGTTTTTTGTTTGCGCCATTACCGATCATATCTGACCAATAAAATGCTGTTTGCTTAGATTTTTCTGATTGCCATTTTTTAATTGCTTCATCAACAACATATCTCGAACTGCCGTCAATGCCAAGTTCGTTTGCAATAGCAAGGAATGATCTTTTAAACTTTGCATACTCTTTTCTTGCAAAACGTAACGCTTTTACAATGTTATAGTTTTTATTTGTAATATGATATGATGCTAATGTAGCAGGTCCAGAATGCTGTACAAATTTTGTACCATATTCTGATAGTTGACCTAAATTACGTAAGTTACTGCTTCCCGGATATGTTCCTGAAAACCCTGTAACATTTTCAATTATTGTTGTTACATGGTCTGCTACTTCACCGTATGTAAAATCTTTAATATTTTCATTTAGCGGATTATTTCCTAAGTTAATAGGAAATGCATAATGACCGTTATCGTTTTTGTCTGCTTCACTTGTACAATGTAAAATAACATTGTCACCGTTAGTTAAATCTTTATCAAAGGTAATATATGCTGTTCCGTTTTCTCTATTGATTCCCCAATCAGTTCTTCTTGCATTATTAACAAAAACTTTTACTTCTAATTGATTAAGGTCTCCGCTGTTGTTGTAAACATCAACTGCAAAATTATTTTTCTTTCCTGAAACAACATATGCACGAATAACTTTTTGTTTACTTTCGGTTGGTGCTTTTTTCCAGCCGCTTACGTTAGTATACACATTAAGATCTGTATACTTTCTTAGTGTAGCAACATCAGTTTTTTGTGTGTAATTTACTTGGCCTGATTGATATGTAAATTCGTCATTTAATAAATTAAAGTCAAAAACAATGTCACCACTGTTTTCAATATTTCGATAACTTAAAGGAAATCCTAATTCACTGTCATTGGTACCTGTTCCAACTTTATATGAAAATAACTTTGTACCTTTAAAAGTATTACTGCTATAGTCTTGGAAAGTACTGTTTGTTGCATCGTATAAGTCAAACAACGGTGCTTGATTTGCTTTTAGTTTATCCTGTCCTTTAATCCATTTAGTACCATTATACCAATATACTTTACCTTGGTTTACAATACCGTTGCGAACTAATACAGTTTCATTAGTTACAGGCTCTGTATCTGTTTCTTCTCGTAATGCAAGTTGTCTTGTGCCGAGTTGATTGATAAAAGAAACTTTATAAATTCTACCATTAACGCGAATGTCTGGATCTGCTGTAAACAAAATACGCTGACCTTCAATTAGATCAATACCATCAATGTTATAACCTATTGAACCTTCAATAGTTGAAAATACGTCAATAGTTTTATCATCAATTAGGTCAACGTTTGCTTTGAATTTTGAACCAAAGTTATAAAGTCTTAGACCTGCATCAAATTCAATGATTGGTCTTTTGGCTCTTTGTGCTTGATCAAGATCTGGTTGTGTGCCGTTTGCTTTAGCAGTACTTTCAATAGTGTCTCTATGAAACCATCTGTTATGTCTTGACCACGGATTACCATCAATTGCCGCACGGTTAATTGTAATATAATCTTTATCTTTAGGATAGTTAAGTGCTTGACCAAAAGGAAGTTTGTCAAAGTTTTCACTATCAAAAGGAACAAACAAATTAGCACTGTATTCTCCAGTGATTTCTAAGTCTGTTTTTTTAATAAGTTGAATGCTTTCACCAACACCTTCAACGTACCAAGTACCTTCTCCGTATTTTGCAGGAGTTACATCACCTAAAAATTCAACAAGCATACCGTTTGATAAATCAACATCGGTTCTTGTTGTATATGTTTTCTTCTGAAGGATTTCTTCTTCTACATTTATTTCTGTATTTTCTAAGATGTTATACATTAAAATTACACCACTTGTATTAACATCATTTTTACTAATGTAGAATAGTCTATCTGGTGCATCTAAAGGCACCGTGAATTTTAATGTTCCTTTCTCAACAAACACTGTTGCTGACTCAACTCCGTCAGTAAACAATGTTGATATGTTTTCGCCTTCTGTAAATCCTGTGATACCACCTTCTACTGGTTCAACTATGTATTCGCCAGTATCGTATCCATCGCTGTCATAAATTTCTGCTTCAAACTTACCAGGTGCCAACACCCCTTCTACTGTTTCAGTAATAATTGCTTGTCCTGGAGTAAAGGCTCTATTAGTTGCAAATGCGATCGGATGTCCAGGCGTGTCAATTTCAAATATGTAAGTTTGACCTTTATATAGTTTTAAAGTAGGATTTTGTGTTAAACCCGTTGGCGTAAATTTATATGCTACATTGTCGGCGTTCTCCTCTAATGATACTTTAAATGTTGAGACTATTTCTTTTGATTGCCCATAGATAGGTAATACCTGAGGTCCTGAAGGTAACCAATAATACTCTCTAAAGTTAACAAACTTATCCCAATCAATATGGGGATTCCATGCATAATATTCTTGTGCATTTATTTTGCTGTGATCTGGATTGTTATTTCCAAAAGATCTTAGTTGGTTAATAAAATCATTGTAGTCTTTATAGAATGTAACATTGTCTACATCATCTTTTAAAACTACTGCTGGTTCTACTTGATAATCTTCTCTTTGTTTTGTAACATCACCAACATAATTGTCGTCGGCAGTAAATGCTTTAGCATCTCGTCTACCGTAATAGGCATTAAGTTTTTCAACCACACCGGGTTGAACAAGTTGATCAATTGTACTTGATAAAAACTTTTTGTTTGCTGGAGTTCTGAAATAACGAGGTAAATGGCTTAAACTTGTTCTTTTCTCGTTTTCACCATCTGGATTAATCGGAAACTCGTTCTGATCGTTATCATATGCCATTAGTAATTACTTCCTCCAGTGTTAGAACTTGATGTAATGCCTGAACTCTCTGTTGTTGCTGTAGTTGTAATTGCACCACTTGCTTTTAGTCTTGATGCTGTAATGCTATCAATAATTTCTACATCATCTACTGTTGCACTTGAAATAAAGATCTCGTCACTTTCGGTTGTAATTTCGTATAAACTTCCAAACACTTTTTCTGTTTGTTTAGGTACTAACACAATCGTGTTAATATCTGGTGCTAACGAATTCATAATATAAGTTGACAATTCACTAAAACTAAACTTATCACCGAAGTCCCAATACTCTAAACTAAAGAACTGGTTGATTGCTGTAATAATACGTAACTTAATATCGTTATCATTTGTAACTTGTTCTGTATTTTTAACAACTTTAAATACAGCCTGTAAATCTACATCTGCTTTATTACCAAACAAGATTTTATATTTTACAGGATGATAAATTACTTCATCACTAATACTTTTAATCTTGTTAATGTCTGCACCAAATGATTGGAACAAATTGTCCGAACTTGGTGGCAAAGGTTTTTGTTCGCGAACACCACTTAGATATTCTCTAAACTGTTTATCATATGTTGATGTTAATAGATAAGTGTCAATGATATTTGTACTGCTTGGATCTAATCTATTGTTTTCATCTGCACTGTGAACATACTGGAATTTAATTTTATCTCTTCCTTTGTATGCTTTATAATTTGTTATCAAACTTAATTGACCTGTAGTTGACGAATATTGTTTGAAAACATCAACGTCTACAAAATAAAATATTGTACCATTATCAAATACAGATAACGGACCAGTTGCTGTTTCTGTTGAGTAAACTCTAATGCCCTCGGCTTGAGCAACAACATAGTTAAAGTTAGTTGACTGATTGTTTGTAATTTCTTCTTTTGCAAACACCCACTTTGTCAATGAATTAGTTTCAGGCGCAACAAAAGTTGTAAATGCATCTGGGTTATCAATTACACCGTCAGCATCGCTATCAAAGAAACTTATTTCAACTTTCTTGCTGTTAACATAACCTTCTTCATCTCTGTATTCTTTTGTAATTTGCCAAGGATTGTCTAAAGTAAATGACTCTACTTTATCCGGTTGCTTATTAATAGATAATAAGTTAATTTTGTCTGTTATAATTTTACCCGATCTGCTATCATAAATTTGATCAGTTTCGTCATAGTAAAATCTTACTTCTTTGTCACTTTCAAAAATGTAACGTACACCTCTATATGTAATAGTGTATTTTTCGCCATCGGTTTCAAATAATAAGATCCAACTTGAATCTAAATTTTGATTTGAACTATCGCCTGATCTACCTGTGTTAAATGCATTTCCGATACTTAGGTTACTGTTTAGAATCACACGCCATTGTCTATCTGTAAGACTGTAACGTAAACCAAATGTCTTATAAGCAAAAATTTGATCAATCATTTGCGAAATTACATCTGCTGTAAGTGCTGTTGCAAACTTAGGTTTAATTTCACTTAGTAATGCACCTGTTGGGATCACATCATTAAAGATAATAGGTCCTTGACCATCGGCATAATTTTCTGTACCGTCACCGTTTACTTGAACAACTTTTGTCCAAAGAACATTTGTTGAATCAGGATGATCAGCAGGTCCAGCCATCAACTTATTAAAGTCGTTAGTCATAAAGTGTTGACCTGCAGGTGATATAAATTTTACAAGTGCACCTGGTTCGATATATCTTAATGTACTACCAGTAAATGCTCCTGTAGTTAATGTAATGTCAAGAGTGTCTTTTAAATAACCACTGGAGTTATTTGTTTGTCTTGCAACTTGTGTCCATGTAGCATTTAAGTCAGTTGCAGAAGTTTTAGGAAACTCGCTAAGATAAAAGTTTCTAATTAATATATTTTGTAAAATAGGTTGTACTGTATTTTCAATACGTCCTTCAACATCTGTTCTTGTTACAAATGAAAAGTTAATTTTCTTATCAAACGTTTCTTTGTAAATTGCACCATCGTTACCGTAAATATTAGTACTTGAATACTTTCCTGTTGAGTCAATTAAATCAAAGTATCTGCTAATACCGCTTGATGTTCTGTTAATACTTTTACTCTTAATAATTTCTTGGCTAATTGCTCTTGGAGCAACTTGATAATCTTCACCTGTAATCATTCTATTTTGTGTATAGAATGTTGACGGAGCATTTTCTTTAATGCTTTGATTTGTTTCTGGAGCACTTGCATTATCAACTGTATATTTTAATGATGCAACAATATTCAATGTTTCATTACTTCCTGCTCTACTTTCATAAGGAACAGAAATAGTAATGTTTGACATTTCTTCAGGTTGAATAGAAAACTTTTTACCAATTGATTTTCTGTAGTAAACTCTAAATTTACCTTTAGGCAAATTACCAAATGTACCGTCTGCAAATAATAAACTAATTCTATCTTCAATTCTTGTTAGAACTGTATAAATGTCTCTTTGATTTTTACTTAAACTATTGTAGATTACGTTGTTACCTTCGACAGCATCTACTTTGGTCCATAACGCTTCTTCGTTACCGTTTGAATCTAACTTGTATAACCAAACATCTGAGTTGTTAATGTTTGTGGCATCAATTGCAACTGTTTGATTTGCTGTAGGATTATTAACTGTGAAAACACCGTTGTCTAAAACACCTTGTCTAAAGTGTAAAAAATATCCAGTGTTTGTACTTCCAGCACCTTTGCCATCTTCTCTATATAAAAATGCAAGACTGTTACCTGGCAACGGATCTTCTTCGTAAATTTTGTCTTTTGTAATACCTGCTGATGTTACTTCAAATACAAGATTTTTTTCACCAATGTTTTTATTAAAACTATAAACTGGTAGATTTGTATTTGTTGCATTGTAACGATACTGTTCTGTTGTAATACCATTAATGTCATACTTTTTAACAGGTCGACCAACAATAGCATTTTCAGGAAGTGTTGCATTTAGAACTTTTCTAAATTGTTCTGCCCAATCAGGATTACTTGGATCATTCCAAACAATAGTTTGATTAGCAAGGTTAACACCGTTACTGTCGAAAATGTCCTCAGAAGTACTTACACTTTCAAATTTTAGCAAACCGTTTGATGCTTGATTACGTTTAGGATTATAGGAAAGCAATCTCGCTAAACGTAAAATACTCTCACGACGTTCTGCTAACTCTAAATAGTTTTCTCTTGCATTTAGGTCTACTCGGAAAGCAAGGTTTTGACCTAAGTATGCAATTAAATCAATAAGTGCAAGATACTCTGAGGACTCAATATAATCGTTGAAATCTTCTGGATAATTTTCACGCAGATAGTTAATCATTGTACGACGTAGACTATCAAAGTCATACGACTTAAAGTCTGCGTTTTTAAATGTTTGATATACTTTCTTCCAGTCTTCTGCAAGTAGTAATCTATTTTGTCTATCTGTTGTTGACATTTATGCTTTCCTTATTATAAGTATTTATTTGTTTGTGTTAACAGAGTACTTAATTCTCTAATCTAAGAAGCCGTTGCGTTGATCAAACTGTAACTTCATTTGCTCAGAGATGTTATATGGTAGGTATTGTAGTTCGCACTCAATCTGTATACCACTTTCATACTGGTCAACAATGACTCTATTAGCATTAATCCTTGGATCACTGTTAATAATAGTTGTAACGTTGTCTGCTATTGCTTCTTTTAGATTCTCAGTTAACGGTTCAAATAAAACGTCCCAAATAATTGTTCCAAATTCGGGGTTTTCTAATTTTTCTCCTTGACGTATATGGAAGTGGTTTAGTAAGTCTTGTTTAATCAACCCAATATCATACAAAGTATATGATAGATTGTCAGGATTTACTGTGCTTAAACCTCTGTAAGTCTGTTGTTTTACAATAGGCTTTTGCTTGTTAGATTCCTTAACTTTAATATTCTGTATTGTGTCTTTTTCTAAACTACTCATATCAATATTTATGTGCTATTACGCACCGTCCTTTTTAAATGTATCTGGCAATGTGTCAAGATCTGGTAACGAGATCAGTAGTGCATCATTATCACGATCTGTCATTATTGCAGTGTAATTTGTTGGATCTACGTTTTCATGGTGTCCCCACGGCTCGTGCTGTGGTAAGCGTTTGTGAAGCGAAGCAACCGCGGTAGCGGTTAAGCCAGGAAGTACGTGTGTGCTTAACGGAGTTACAGCGACAGCGGTAGCGGCCTGCGGCCCATTCATGTGAATGTTCGGTGCGGTCTCTGTATGGTTGCCTCCACTTAAGATATCTGTTGGACCTCCTGCTGTAAACCAATTGTGTCCACCTGTGTTAACATCATAGTCTTTGGTAGTAGTTAACTTGGTATTACCTTTAACCAATGTAGTCATGTTGGTGTCAGTTTCAATTTGAATGTCACTTTCACTTAATATATTTGTTTTACGTCCTGCATGAAGATTAATGTCTCTATCAGCAGTAATGTTTAGATCGTTTTCAGTGTGCATACTAATAGAATCTTTTGCATAGATATCAATCTTGCCATTAGCACTCATTTCAATCCAACTGTTACCACTGCCGTGATCTATACGTATTAAGTCTTCTGAATTATGAAACAGTATTTGATGTCCTGTTCTTGTTCTGATACGCATTAACTCATTGGCTGGTATTTGTGGCAAACCATCTTTTTCGCCTTTGCCTACACTTGCATATTCTTTTCCAGTTGTAGACGCGGAACCTTTACGTAAAAATTTGTCATCACCGTCGTCCATAACAAAGTGCGTTCCGCCGAGGCGGCCGAACGGAATATCCGCTTGTGTTCCTGCGGAACCGTATTTGGCTTTAACATAACCTGGACGTTTGTCATATGGTCCTGGAGTTGAAATACCAAATACCATACTTGGTACTTCACGTCTTGCACTTGCTGAACTTAATCCTCTTGTTCCGTCTGAATCTAATCCCATGCCCCAAAGGATATCCATCCAATCTTCATTGATAGGTTTTTTATATTTTGTTGGGTCGTTACCTTTGTTGTCTGCGAGATTCTTTTTGTTAATTTCACCTACAACTGCTTTGCCTGTGTTACCAACGGATAATTTTGCTCCTTGGCCTGTAGGACTTCCTGCATAGAAACTTGTTGCAACTCTGTCAGGCATTGAAAAGTTAATGTAGTTGTCACTTACACAACCGATCCAAAAACCCAAGTTTGCTTGTCCTTCAATAAACACAACAATAACCTGTGTGCCAATATCTGGCGGTGTCATCCACATACCATAACTTTGTTGCGAATATTTGTATCCATCATTTTTAGTAACTGCTGACGCAGGTGTTTGTCCTGCAAAAGGACCGCCATATCTAACTTTAAATGTCTGACCTTCTTGTCCTTGGTTGTTACTTGTGTTGAATTTTAATAGTTGTACTTCAAGCGACCCTTGATAATTAGGATCAAGGTGTCCAATAACTCGACCAATATACGGTCCATAACTAAGATGGACTTCACTGCCAGCGGTACGTGTATCTTGTCCCATCTATTATGTTCCTCCTTGTATCCTGCCGGCGCTGTCAACTTTAATTTCTTGTGCTGTTTTTTCGCCTGCCTGTGCAGTGGCTTTCTTGGTATACTGATTAGGTCTTCTAACACATTCAAGTGTTTGTTTAAATTCACCGTTTGACAAAGAATTTTTTACTATAGTTACTTGGTATAATCCACTAAAGGCATCTACTGCAATAGTTTCATCTGGAAATCCCATCATACCGTTGGCTTTGTAATCAACTGGTGTTCTAAAATTAATTTGTATATCCACTTCACCATATTGGTAATCTATGCTTCCGTCAGCATCAATGTTAATAAATTCTGTATTTTCTGAGTTGTAGTTACCAATACCGCTATCAGCAATATAGTAAGGATCTCCCCAAATTTCCATCTCAATAGTAATTAAGTCAACGTTGGAGTTTACAATGGCATCATTGAAACGTCTTGCAATTTCAACTCGCATATCATCAACGTTTACAGCACCTGCGGCTCTTGAATTGTTTTCAATAACTGCTTGAGTTTTGCCAGAAATTACTTGATCATTATCCGCTGGAGTTTGCTCAACTTTTTCTTGTGGGTTTTCTCCCTCTTTGGTTGCATCAGCAATATTCTGTTTAGGTAATACACCTGGCGAAATGCTTTTAAAGAAACTGTTGTCTAAGTTAATATTAAAGTTAAGAATATCTTCGTTCTTGCCACTGTAGATATAATTGTATTCTTTACATACCTGTGCTTTTAATGCTCTAATACCATATGGTATTTTGTCAGGTGATAAAAATTTTGCTTCGTGTACTTTGTAAGGTAAAATTCTAAACACATAAATTCTTGGAGGTTGACCGGTTTTCTTTTCTGTTTCTTTGTCACTAATATTAAACACCTGTGTGTCAATTTTAAACCAATCTTTAAACCCTAACGAGTCTGCTGGTGCATCAACTATACTTCTACCATAGTCACTTAGGATAATAAGTTCTTCAATAATATCTTGTATTCTTGTTCCTTGGGTAAACTTAATTTCACCAAGGCCTGGAACAATCTGTAACTGCCCGTTGCTACGTGACCAAACATTTTTTTCTTTGTCATAGGTAAATCCTGCATCACCAAATGGTTGACTTGTACTACCTAATTCTTCAAGCCTAAACATTTTAGAATTTCCAATTGGGTTAGAATTCTTTGAACCTGTTTGTTTGTCTGTAATATCTTGTCCTAAAGAAGTTGTTTGAACTAATGTCAAATTTTCGTTTGTATATAAGTTAAAGTCTTCTGGTAGGTCGCCACCTTTAATCATAGCATAAAGTTCTTGTAGAGATGCAACGGCGGTACTGCTCTTTTTTGCAGAATTACTGCTAACACTTATCTTGCCGCCTGTTTGTTTTTGAGTCGTTGCACCTGCACCGCCATCACTTGATGAGTTAGATAATGACCCTTTTGTTGCACGTTCTTTTGGAAACACAACAAAGTACTGATCTGCTGTTGTAATAGTTTTATCTAATGCTTTTTTACCAAAATACTTGTTTAGTTCTGTGGATAAACTCTTTGGACTACTTTGTAATAATTCTTCAATTGTTCTACCAACCAAGGTAACATCACAAGGAATACTTTGTGTAGCATCTTTTAACGCTCCTTCGTTGTATGCAACACCTTCAACGACATAAGAACTTCCTCCTGCTGTAACTTCTAAGTCACTGCCTACAAGTTTAAAGGGCAACATCTTTGTTGATTCAGGAACTTCTGTAGGATTTCCGTCATTGTCAAAACCAACAAAATCTAAAACTAATAAAAACGGAGATTCAAGATAGTTTTCGTGTCCTGCTTGATATGCACCTAATTGTAGAGTTTGTAAAAATAACCCCATACTGTAAGGTTCCATAATTTCTAATCTAAACCCAACAGCATTAGTTGTTCCTTTTTTTCTACTTGGAGAAATTAATGATTCAACTTCTAAGTTATTGCAATAAAATTCTATTTTTTTACCATCTGATTCGTATGCTGTTAAAACTTTAGAATTTCCAAGTCCGCCTCCACTCTGTAATATTCCTACAGCAGGACGTCTAATTCTATATGTTTCGTCAGGATTGTTTATTTCATCATTGCTTAGTGCATATAACCCAATGCGGTAATTGTAACTTGCAAATTTTCTTAATGGATTTGGTATAGGTAATGATAGCACTCTACCATCTGCTGTGTATGCAATTTTTTGTGGAGGTATTGTTACCTTAACTGCTGGAACAGGTGAAGATGTTTTCTGTGTTGCAGTATTATCTTCTTCCATTGTTGTTTCTGTTTTGTTAGCATTAGGATTAATATCTTCACTGTCAAGCATTTTCTCTGTGCCAGTGTTTTCTGATTCACCTGCCGCCATGGAATTTAGTAAATCTTTGTTCTCTTGAACAAACTGTTTTGAAATTTCTGTAGCAGTTAGTGCATTTAGTTCTCTGCCTGGAGGTGCTGTTGGTTTGGTAGTCATACTACTCTCCTAACAACTGTCTTAATTTACTGCCCTTTGGAACGTAAATCGAAAGACCTGATCTAAAATCATAAACTGGATCTTTTAGTAAATCCATATTTCTTTGTGCAAACACCCACCATAGTTTAGGAGTGCCGTACATATCATAGGCTAATAAATCTGGTCTTTGATGATACTGTGGTTGAATTTCATACAATACATCATCTCCTTCTTCAGGAACAGGACGTATTTGAAGAATACCTAAGTATTCATTTTTTACAAGTCTTGTTTTCCCCCAAGGAGAATTATTTGATGCCGCCATTAAATAAATCCTCTCTTACCGGATCCAATGTATCCGCCGTTGACAAACTTGTCTAAACTAAACTGTTCAACTTCTGATCTTGAATAGATCGGTTGTAGTGTTACAGTTACTTGACTTTCAACTGGAACATAAGCAACTCTTGCTCTATCAGTGTTTGATGTAACAGTGTTAATAGTGTTATCGCCATTAAAACCAAAATCAAGATCTACAGCAAGATAGTCAACATCTGTAGGCATATCAATAGTAAAGTTTGTTACAATTACAGGAACATCTTTGAACACATAATCTCCATAACCATTTAATTTTACAACTGGAGGAGGAGAACCTGTATTAGATCCTGCACCATAAAACATTTTTGTAATTGAACGTAGGTAATGTAACATTGCTACCCAATATTCACCTTCTAAACTGTTTTGAACAATAAACTGTCCTGTAAGTGTCATTGCGTCCACACTTGAATTCTGATACGCAAAGAAAGGGTAATTACTATGTACTGGTGTAATTGCGTTATAACTTGCTTGATGACTCATAATAATAGTAGGCGTGTATGGAAAACACAAGCCTCCTGTAGAATCAATCAAACGTCTAATGTAAGGACTGTCTGTAAATGCTTTAATCGGAGGAACACTTAACTTGACTCTCCAATCTTTTGAATTAGGATCTTGTGCCCAAGAAGCACTTGCAAGTTCAACCTGTGCGGGTTCCCCGTCATTTGGAATTGTTCTCGAACGTATTGCTTTCATAAATCCTTTGCCGCCTTGTTCTAAAATATCAACAGTTTGGGCCGCAAGTGATTTGGTTGCGTCGATTATGTCACCACTTGTTACTGGTGTCTTAAATTCATTAAAATCAAAAAAGTTATCTGCCATATTATTTGGTAATCCTTACTACAAGTATTTATTGACAAAATTATCAGAGTATATTATAATAAGGACTATAAATGGAGAAAAAGTGTGAAAAGAGTAAACTATCTAAACAACAAGGACCTTTTAGCAGAGATTCACAAGTCAAAAAACAGTTATTGCAGTTTCGTGGACCAAGAATACAATCAATATGATATTATTTTACTAAGCGTAGACAAAATTAACGTTAGAACAATCGCAGAAGCAAAACGTAACAAAGCAAAGAGATTAAGCAGTGCAGACTACGAAACACGTAAAGCCGCTGGCGAAAAAGTAAAACAAGCAGACTGTGCTATCGACTACAAAAAGATTACAAAAGACGAACTAATTTTTAGGATTATGACATACGATCATATTCCTGAAGAAAAAGGTCGTAAGAAAAACCCAAAAACTATAGCAGACGGTAGAGTTAAATTAAATTTCCCACCCTTTCAACACTATAAGTTTGATGATAAAGATAACTTAATATGTGTTGGTAAAAGTCATTGGGAAGGTGGTATGGAGAACGGACAGTTTAACTTACGTGCCGGTAATGCTACTGAAAAACTTGCTCGGATGTGGATGAAATTATGCGATCGTTATGCAACAAGAGGAAACGTTCGTGGATATACTTACAATGATGAAATGCGTGGACAAGCAATCTTACAACTTACACAGATTGGACTACAGTTTGACGAATCTAAATCACAAAATCCATTTGCTTACTATACTGCGGCAGTTACCAATTCGTTTGTTAGAGTTATTAACATCGAAAAACGTAATCAAAACATAAGAGATGACATTCTTGAAATGAATGATATGACTCCAAGTTTTACACGTCAAAGTCAAGGCGAATGGGAACGACAAGTAGAAGATCAAAGAAAGAAAATACAAAACGGAGAATAACTTGTTGACTTTGTTCAAGTTTTCAAGTACACTTTATAGGAAAGTTCGAGGATTACAATTTGTTTAAAAAATGTGCAGTATTCACAGACATTCACTTTGGATTAAAATCTAATTCAAAAGCACATAACGAAGACTGTGAAGAATTTATTGATTGGTATATAAACACAGCCAAAGAAAACGGATGCGAAACCGGCATCTTTATGGGTGATTGGCATCATAATCGAAACAGTTTAAATATTGTTACAATGGATTACTCAATCCGTTGTCTTGAAAAACTTGGAAAGTCTTTTGAACAGTTCTTTTACTTTCCTGGTAACCACGACTTATATTATAAAGACAAAAGAGACATTCAATCTGTAGAGTTTGCAAAGCACATTAAAGGTATCACTGTTGTTGACGAGATTACAACAATTGGTGATAGTACAATGGTGCCTTGGCTTGTAGGTGAAGAATGGAAAAAGATTCCTAAAATTAAAAGCAAATATATGTTTGGACATTTTGAGTTGCCAAACTTTTATATGAATGCTATGGTGCAAATGCCAGACACAGGCGAACTTCAATCTAAACATTTTGTACATCAAGACTATGTCTTTAGTGGACACTTCCACAAAAGGCAAACACAAGGAAATGTAACGTACATTGGTAATGCATTTCCGCAC
>Ga0222715_10000460_pt1 | contig 40304 bp, 66 predicted proteins | sample C33_9DmetaG_FD_165056 | JGI IMG/M metagenome (GOLD analysis project Ga0222715, IMG submission 165056) | Estuarine water microbial communities from San Francisco Bay, California, United States - C33_9D | ecosystem: Environmental > Aquatic > Marine > Unclassified | place: USA: California...
TGACTTTGGTGGAGCATCTACAACTGCAACAACTTATAATTTTACAATCAGAGCAACAGATGCTGAAGGTCAAACAGCAGACAGAAGTTTTAGTTTGACATCATCATTTGGTGCAACAGGAGGAGCACAGTTTAACTAATGGCTAGTACATATTTAACAAGAACAATGAGTGGTGGTAGTGCAACAACTACAAAATTTACTATTTCAGTTTGGGTAAAAAGAGCAGGTTTAAATAATGATACAATAGTGTCTTGTTCTAATGATTATTGTTATCTTGGTTTTAATAGTGGTAATAAATTATTTTTAGAATTGCATGATATTGATAATGTTAGATTAAGAACTAATGCTTTATTTAGAGATACTAATGCTTGGTATCATATAGTTGCTTCATACGATAGCACACAATCCACAGCTTCCGATAGAATGAAACTTTATGTAAATAATGAACAAATCACAAGTTTTAATGTTGCAAATTATCCAAGTCAAAACTATGGAGCAGGTTTTGGTGGTAATTTACAACATTCTGTAGGTCGTAGAGAAATAGATGATTCAGAGTATTTTAGTGGTGTAATATCTCATCTCCATCTTTGTGCAGGTTATACTTATGATGCTTCAGCATTTGGAGAATATGATGCTAATGGTGTTTGGAAAATTAAAACAGATGTAAGTGTAACTTATGGAACTAATGGTTTCTTTATTTTAAAAGATGGTAATAGTGTTACTGACGAATCTGGTAATGGTAATAACTTTACAGTTGCAGGTGGTACATTAACTAAAACTGAAGATTCTCCTTCAAATGTTTTTCCTACATTAATGGTTATTCCAAGAACTGATGCTGTAACAACAAATCCTCAATTATCAAATGGTAATACAACAGTTAATTTTGCAGATACTGTTCGTTTTACTAATGTTGTAGGTTCTATTGCTTGTAAAGGTAAATATTATTGGGAAGTTAAAGCAACAGGTTTTTCTGCAACTACCACAACAGGTCATATTGGATTAACAAATTTATCTACATATGATAATGGCAATATGGCTAATTTCTATATTGGATATAGAGATGATGGAGTAAAAAATAATTATGGAACAACAGCAAGTTATGGAGCTAGTTATGGAAGTGGAGATATAATAGGAGTAGCTTTTGATAGTGCAACTGGAACTATTTGGTTTTCTAAAAATGGCACATGGCAAAATTCTGCAACTATTTCTGAAATAGCAACAGGTACTACAACTAATTCAGCTTATACAGGATTATCTACAAGTGTTGATTGGCAACCAGTAATTATAAATTACGATAATAGATTGGCAAATGTAAACTTCGGCAATGGCTACTTCGGAACTACAGCAGTAGCTAGTGCAGGAACTAACGCAAGTGGTATAGGAATATTTGAATATGATGTTCCAACAGGTTATACTGCTCTTTCAACCAAAGGATTAAATTTATAATGGCTTTACATTCGTTACACTCATGCAAAGAAATTAACAATAAGGAGATAGTTTAGTCATGGCTTATACTACAATTAAAAAACCTTCTGATTATTTTAATACTGTTCTTTATACAGGAGATGCTACATCTGACAGAACTATTACTAATAATTTTGCAACTGAATTTTTATGGTTAAAAGAAAGAAATGGAACAGATAATCATCAATTATGGGATAAAGTCAGAGGAGATGGTAAAAGATTACAATCTAATTTAACAAATGCAGAATCTGACACAGGAACATATATTGCGTTAACATCAAATGGATTTAAAGTTGATGGTGGAACTTATAATAATAGTGGTTCTCAATATGCGGCTTGGCAATGGTTAGCAAATGGCACAGGTTCATCAAACACAGATGGAAGCATAACCTCAACTGTTAGTGCTAATACGACAAGTGGATTTAGTATTGTGTCTTATACAGGTACAGGAAGTAATGCTACAGTAGGTCATGGATTAAATTCTGTGCCTAAAATTGTTTTAACAAAAAATAGAGATACTGCCGATAATTGGTTAATGTATAATGCAAGTACAGGAAATACAAAAGCATTATACTTAAATGAAACCTATGGTACAGGTACTTCATCAGCTTACTGGAATAATACATCTCCAACAAGTTCAGTTTTTAGTGTAGGTACTGAAGTTCCAATGAATAAAAGTGGAGACTCAATAATTGCCTACTGCTTCGCAGAAGTTAAAGGCTTCAGCAAGTTTGGTTCTTATACTGGTAATGGTTCTACTGATGGTACATTTTGTTTCACAGGATTTAAACCTGCTCTTATTATAGCAAAAGAAACAAATGAATCTGGAGATAACTGGGTAATGTTTGATAACAAAAGAGATGGTTTTAATGTTAATAATGATGAACTATATCCAAACTTAACAAATGCAGAAGCAGATGGTGCTACTAATGCCTATGTAGATTTATTATCCAATGGTTTTAAATGGAGAAGTACAGCTACTAATAAAAATCAATCTGGTTCAACATACATCTACATGGCATTTGCCGAAGAACCTTTAGTGGGAGATAACCCAGCTACTGCAAGGTAGTTATGGAATTATTTAATTTAAACCTTGCAGAGAATGAAACTTCGTTTCAAGCAACAGCGAAGTAACAATGAAATTTGTATTAGCATTTACCATGTGTTCTGCGATCACAAGTTTTTGCAATAATACTGTTACAGTTAATCCACCATATAACACTTGGACCCAATGTGTAGTAGCTGGCTCCGAATTAACTATTCGTTTTGCTGAATTAAAAGAAAAAGAAATTAACGATCAAAAACTATATATTAGTTATTTTTGTAATGAAATAGAGGCGGATGATGTTTGATAATTTTATGAAAGATTGGGATGAATTAGTTGATTTAAAAAAATCATTGGCAAATTTAAAAAAAGAAATAAAAAAGTTTAAAGATAAATTTTTTAAAAATCTTAAAAGAAAATAAAGGAACTCTTATGCCTAGAAAAAAGAAATCTATTACACCTTCCGAGCAAGTTGGGTTCCGACTATCCTCTCATGAAAAAGTTTGCGCAGAAAGAATGAAAACTTTATTCAAAGCTATCGATGAAATGAGACAAGATATTAAAGATTTAAGACAAGATGTAAACAAGGGAAAAGGCGCTGTAAATGTATTAATCTTTTTAGCAGGCTCAATAGCAGCTATTATAGGTTTCTTTAAGTGGGGTAATTAACTAATGGGGTTATTCTTATGGCAGCTAAGAATATTAAGGGTTTAGTTTGTGAGCTAAAGGCACAAACAAAGTTTGCCAACAATCCAGATTTAATTGTTTTTATTCCTCTTGGTGGCTTGGGTCCTATTGATCTAGTTACTATCAATAAAAAAACTGGCGAATATCAAAGCTATGATGTGAAAGCTTTGAACCGTAGAAAAAAAGGTATTAAATTTACTAATCGTTTAGGTCAAAAAGTAAGACGTAATCCTGGTGGTAAAATCACTAGACCTTTGACTAGCCTTCAAAGAAAATTAGGTGTAAAAATAATATATGAAGATTAAAGAAATTATAAAAGAACATGAAGGTTTTCGCGACCAAATCTATTTATGCTCAGAAGGTTTTAAAACTATTGGTTATGGTCATAAGGTAACTGAACAAGATAACTTTGAAGATAATCATATTTATAGTAAAGAGTTATTAGAAGAAGTATTTGAAGATGATTTTGGTAAAGCAAGACGAGCTGCGCTCCGATTAACTAATCATCTCGATATTGCAGAAGATGCAATTGATGTTATTACATCTATGGTATTCCAACTTGGAGAAGCTGGTGTATCTAAATTTAAAAATATGTTTTCTGCTTTAGAAATACCAGACTATTCAGAAGCAGCTGAACAAATGCTAGACTCAAAGTGGCACATGCAGACTCCCAATCGTTGCCAGGAGCTAGCCAACATAATGAGGAATTGTGATTTATGATGCCATGGAATTTAATAGGGATGGCTCTAAAAACTGGAGCTAAACTTTATTCTGATAAACAAAAAACAAAAGAAGCTTTATCAGAAGCTAGACTACTTCATGCAGAGAAGATGAGACGTGGGGATATTGAATTTTCGGGAAAAGTATTTGAGCATCAGAAGGGAGACTGGAAAGATGAGTTTGTACTTTTAACCGTTTCAAGTCCCCTGTTTCTTCTGGCTTATTCAGTATTTGCTGAAGATGAAGACATCCAGGCAAAGATAGATTTATATTTTCAAAAACTCCAGGAGATGCCTTGGTGGATAGTTTCATTATGGATTTCTATAGTGGCTGCAATCTATGGAATAAAAGCAACCGACCTAGTGAGGAAAAAATAATATGTCTAAATACGCACCTATGAGTTTTGTTAGTCAATATAGTAAAAAGAAACCTAAAGTTAAAAGAACAATTAAAACAAAAAAAAGCTATGGCAAAAATAAAATTCGATATAAGTAAGCAACCACATGAACGTATACCAAAAACTACTAGTATTGGTAGAAGACCTAAAAAGTCTAGTATGAATAAATCAAAAAAACGTTCATGGAAAAAATATAAAGGACAAGGCAAATGATAGACAAATTTTTTTATTGGTTATTTAGTTCAGTCGATAAAATGATGATGCAAGTAGATAAGATATTGATACCTAAACCTAAAAGAAAAAAAAGAAACCGTTGCAAGATTTGTCATTGCAAATGTCATTGTAAAGATGGATTACATTCACATTGGTATGATAAAGATTTATGTGTTTGTGATACTTGTAGACACTAGGAGCTGCTATGAGAGATACCAAGTTTCTTGAAAGTTATAAAAAAAATTCTGAAAAAAAATCTAAAGAGATGAAATTGTTTAAGTCTCTTAAAAAAGAAGTTAACTATGGAGCTAATGGTACTCAAAAATATGTTATTAAAAAGGGTCCCAATAAAGGAAAGATTGCAGAATGAAAATTGATCTTAAATGGATAGTGGGTTTTATTGGCAGCGCATTGTTTGGTTTATGTACTTGGGTCCTGGTATCTATTGTAGATTTGAAAGAAGATACTAACTTTATTAAAGGTGAATTGTTTGGAATAGATAAAGCTATTGGTAGGGTTTATAATTATATCAATAACAATAACAACAGTCCTGCAGAGTAATTACATTTTTTTCCAATACTTAGTATTATAAAAAGCTTCGTTGTGTCCTGGAATAAATTTGTTAGATTTTAAAATATTATCTTTAGCAGTTAATATATCTAAATTATTAGGTACATGTAAACCACAAACATAATCATTTTTTAAAGGTATAATATGGTCAACATGATAACCAGGTTTTCTTTTCTTATATATCTCTCTCATTTGTTTTATTTCTTTTGGTCCAACCCATTTAGGTATTGCTCTTAATTTTCTAGCATGTCTTAAAGCAATACTAGAACTTCTAACTCTTTTACCATTATCAGTATTATAATATTTTTTAAGAACTTGTTTTCTTCTTCCACTTTGTTTGTATTTTTTTATAAATAATTTTCTAGCAGGATTGTTCATTTTAAATTTATTCCTGCATTTAATAGAACAATATTTTTTATGTTTTCTCCAAGATGTATCTATAAAAATTACATTACAAATTTCACAATTTTTTTTTATTTTATCAGGTAATATTCTTTTTGAATTTTTATCTCTAATTTTTTTACATTGAGAACTACAATATTTTTTTATTAAATTATTTGTATTATCAATAAATTTTTTATTACAAATTAAACAATTATTTTTTTCCATCTTTTAAAAACTTCTCAATCATTTGTTTATACGGTGGTTTGTTTTGCCAATCCGTTTCTAAAGTAGAGATATGCGCCATCTCAGCATTAAGTTTTAAATCGTGAACAAAGTTACAATACTTATCAAAGCAACTGCCATCCTTACCATTATGACAGAAATATCGAATAACACGGGTAGGCTCAAACTTTGGACTAGCTATCCACCCACCCATGTTAGAATACAAACCTTTATTGCAGTAAAGACAATTGCCAACATACAATTCAAGTTCTTTTTTTTTAACCATTTACAATATCTTGTTTAGGTTTTAAATTACCTGCAAATATAATTGCATTATCTTGTTCTTCCTTGGTTAAGAAAAAACTTTCTAATGGTTTATTTAAGATTTTAGAAAAAGCATAACCTACTAAAAAAGGTATCTTGTTATTTTTTTTTCTATCTAAAGACTCATACTTTTGAATTTGTTGATATGAGTATCTTTGACCTAGAAATTTAGTTAGCTTATCTGCTAATCGCATCTGTGTCATTTTTCTTTCTAATCTAAATTTTTTTAGATTATAGGACGTAGCTTGAATATATTTAGTACAAGCTTCACTATCGTATGCTAGATGTTTACTAGACATTTTGGCTCCTTAGTTTATTAGTTTATTAAATATACCATCGACTCTAATATTATTTCTTGTTTGTCTTTGGTAATACTTCCTAAAAGTTTTTAAGTCTTCCCAACCATATCGATCTCTAAATTCTTTTTCAGATAAGATATTGCTATCGAAAACTAAACTGGAAGAAAGTTTTCTAAATGGACTTAGTCCACCTTGCCAAGCAATCCCAAGAGACTTTGCGAGTTTTTGAGTATGATACTTGACCTGGCTTTTAGAAATATTGAACAACCTATTGTTAGATAGGTTAAGTAATTTTAAACTTTTAATTAATGTGATTACTTCCATTGTAATATCTACAGTTCTAAATCCTGCTATAGTTTTAACAGACCCTGGTTCAAAGACATTATCATTGTCTAAAGTATTCTGTATGGTCCAAGTATTATTTTTGAAATCATCATAACAGGCAGCCAACAGCTCATTGGTTCTGGCTCCAGAAACTAATGCTAAAGAATATAAAGTTTTATATTTTAAATTAGACTCAGATTGAATTAGTAATTTAGCATCTTGAACTGTTGTATAAAATTCATTTTTAATTTTATTTTTTTTACTGGTAGGCACCTTAGTTCTATAATCTAATATCTTAACACAATCCCCAATGTCATAATCTAAGTCTCTGATGTACTTTATAATCATTCTAAAGACAGCAATAATATCTTTATAAGTTTTGGCAGACAAAGGCTGCATAGTGGTGCGAGAAACCGCCATAGAAAGCTTTTTAAGGTAGTTGTTTAAGAAATCTGAGTATTTGTATGTATTAATTGGAACGTTAAAAATTAGGGGTTCTATGTGGCAGGAAACGATTTCTTGGTATCTTTGTCCAGTATGTTTCTTAATTATGCCATTGTTTACTTGGTTCTCTATATTTTTGTTAAATAAATTAAAAGCTTGTGTAAAATCTATAGTGCTTGGTTTGGTTGTCCAGGCGATCGCTTGATCTTTAGTATCAAATGACGCGAGGGTCTTGCGACCCTCATCGTATACTTTGTATTTGGTTCCGTTTTTTCTAATAAACATTAGTCTTCAGTTCTGTCGTGAATTGCTACTGGACTACTAGAGCCTTGTAGTTTTTCTACAGCATCACAAAATCTAGCATCAGAAGAATAAGCAAAGTTACCACCAAACATAAACCATTTACCTTTACGAGTTTCTTTAAGTGGAACTATCTTTGCTGTATTAGGTAAGTTACCTTCTACAAGTAATGCAGCAGGAATTTTTTTCTCTGGTTCAAAAGGACCAGGAACATTTACAAGACACAATTCGTGTGTCTTAGATGAAATTCCTCCATTTGTGCAATCACCTAAATTCCATTTATATATGTTTACGTGTAATCCCATGGTTATATTCCTCCTTGTGCTGATTGTTTAAGATTAAATTCGGCAGTACATTTTTTACAACTAAATAATGGATTAGACTCACACTCAATTAGTTCTGTAAGTTTTAAAACTGGTTTATCAAAAACCCAGTTACCATTTTCTGATTGTGAAAATGTATCTGTAAATCTAACATCAATCCCATCTGGGTGATAAGTTAGATTATCACTTTTACATTCTGGACATTTTATCATTTTATATTCCTCCCTGTGTTGACCATTGATGTAATATTCCTAAACCTATTGCAACAAAACCTAGTACAAAAATTATGTAAAGAACTAAGTATTGTTTGAAAGTTGGTTTTTTCATTAGGCTTTTTTCTTTAGTCTTCTTGAACCAAATATTTTACCTGCTTCCAACTTCCAGTATTCGATGGGACCACCAATACAACTTTCTGTTAATGAGAACCCTACATCTTCTGCAATGTAGCAATTGTAAATCGGTGTGTTTCCAAATTCTACAATCATGTAATCACCAACACTTGTACTTCTGTGTCCGTAAGTTTTGCCTTTGATAACTGGTAAATCTTTTTTAACAGTTATGTTAGGACTTTTGTCTACGTTGAAGTCGTACTGTCGACCAATTGCATCACCGTTACTCCAACTGTCTTCGATGTTTTGTGTGGCTCTCCAAACATCTTCAAGTACAGCTTTAACATCTACAGTTTCATCTGATAAATATTTTTTATAAGTGTCAGTTGGTTCATAGTTTGGGTCATAGTTTGCAATGTAAACTGGTTCATCTTCGAACGCAGCATGTATGACTTGTATGTTTGTTATTTTTAAGTTTGCTGTCATTATTGTACTCCTATGTTTTTTTCATATTGATACATTGGAAAAATTTTCTCATTCCAATCAGAAACTTTGATTGCATCAAATTTTTCAACTAAATTATTGTAACCGTATCTAACTCCTCTGTGAGCAGCGCATTGAATGTTACAATAAATACCACCATAAGTATCTTGGTCTTTAGTAAAAGCAGTACCGCAATACTCACAAGCATTAACATTTGGTTTCTGTTTGTGTATATCCATATTTTTTTTCTCCATTGTTAGTTGATTACCTTCTAACATAGTTATTGACATTTAGTCAACAGGTATCTGTGATTGTTTATCAAGAAATGTTACGAAATATTTTTAAAAAAGTACAAAGAACCCTTAGCAAGTAAATGAATTTTTACAAGTTGTGCGCTACTTTTTAAGAAAACTTAGTATTCTAGTTGTTTTCTTTGGTCCTGTAGCTGGACTATATCCACTAACTTTTCGTTAGCTTGTTTAGCAAGAGCCAGAGTATTTACTGGATAATACCCCATTTTATTTTTTTCCTTGCTTATCCTTGAGAGAAGATTTTTCCTTTGCTTTTCTGCTTGAATGATCTTCTCTGTTAGCTGCTGGTATATCGACAATCTGGTTTACCTCCTTTACGGTTGATTTAATAAATCGTAAATCATCTTGTTTAACAACGCAGCTTGCGTTATCTGGTGGAGTTTGCATCAGAGCTAATTGCTCAACAGAATTAGAAGTGGTTTCAAAAGAAACGGTACATTCATAGTCCCATCTTTTTACAAATTTATTCACCATATTCTATTTCTAGTATGATTTTTAAACATTGTATAGCTTTTTTAATATCCTGCGCACCATTCTTTTGTTTATGTCTGCAAGTATATTTTATAATATTTCCTTCTAACCAAGGTAATTTATTTCTTACATTAAATTCTGCGGGTTGAATAACAAAACCCTGGTAATGTGTTCCACCTTCCTGGGTCTGTAATGATTTTAAAGAATTGTTATGCTTCTTGCGGTCGCTGGTATTCTTGCTATCCATTTTCTTTTTTCTAAATTTAAAACAATTTTGTGAACGTGAGACCTAGTCTTCATATTATGCGCCACCATGATCTCTTGATACGATGGCGCATACCCGTGTTTTTCAATATACGATTTAATCCATTGATAGATTTTACTATGTTGTTGAGTTAAACCGTATTTCATATTTAAATAAAGTCTTCCGCTGCAGCTGCACTATAGGCAGGCTTAGGCGCAAAACCTTGTTTCTTATTGGTATCAGTTTGAGTAATTGTAATCTTAACTGAACCATCTTCTTGTTTATAACCCGAAGCTTGGCACCAAACATCTTGACCATTTAATTTAATGGTAAAATTCTTAGGAACCATAGTGCCTTTTTTCGACATATGATTAACTAAGACCAAGTCTGGATGTTTTTCCTCGGTTTTTTTAGGATTTTTCTGCATTGTAAATGAGCAGACATATCCTGGTTTTGGATTAAATGACATTATTGTCCTCCAATTGTTGTTGTTTCACCTGTATTTCTGCAAAAAAATCTTTTGCATAGCCAGGGTTTTCTTTTGATAAAGCTTCTAAGAAGTTTGCATACTTGCCTATCAGTTTATCAAAACTGGTTTTATCTTTAGCAGATAAAATATTTTTTCTAACTTCATCTTTAATAGATGTAACATTAGTTTGTGGTTTAGTTGTTGGTTGTGTTTTTATTTTTGATTTTACTTTTTTTAAATCTAATTCTTCAAATGATAAAACATCTCCATGTAACTGGAGAGCTTTTAAAATAGCTCTATCGATTGCGCGCTTTTCTGCAACAGCTACAAAGTATGCAAATCCATTATTATCTGGATGCGCTTCTCCTAAGCTTGAATATTTTTTATTAGTATGTTTAATAGTTGCAGTACCTTTGCAAACAATAAAACGAATTTTACCATCAGCTACTTTAAGATCAACGTCTGTTTCAATACCATAATAATTAGCCATCTTTTCAATATCTTTATGATACAAAGCAACTTTGCCATTATCTAAATGATAACATTGATTATCGTTAATTAATTGTTCTAAGTATTGTTTGGGAGTTATATTATTCATAATTAGTTAGTGCTGTGGGATGTTAGAAAATGAAAAAAAACACCCCACAGATCAGAGCCAGATGTAATGTTAACTAACCAAGGGAGAGAGATAATTATTAGAAAACATAAACTAATAATTATTCTGTTGGCTCTAATTTTGTTATTACCAAAATTATATTTACTTTTAAATAAATTTATTTGGTAGATATTAAAAGGTTTTCGTTCCATAATTGTTCTGCTACTGGTTTGTGTTCTTCATCCCATTTAAAATTAGATAAATCTAAATTTACATCATTGGTCCACAAGTGAGTGCCACAATGTCTTTCCGCCAGGCGCTCCCTTCGTAAACATGTTTGCCTAATTTTAAGTGCAATTTTTTTTAAGTAATCTGGTTGAAGTTGAGGACAATTTTCTTTTGTATAAATTTTATATCCATCTTCATTAACCATTAATAGATAAGGTTCAAGTTTAGTTGCAAAATAATAAAAAGCAGTTTGTAAATAATAATCATCAAAAGGTTTTAATTGAACAATACTAAAACTTGGTGAGCCATCTGATTTATATTTACCTGTTCTTTTTCTCCATTTAGTTTTAATTTCAATAAATTTTGTATCATCACATAAATCTATTTGACCCGATACTGGAAGTTTACATCCAGGAAATTTATGTTTAACTGGTTTTTCTGCAAGGATGTTGCCTGATAAACCTATTTCCTCAATACCTTTAATCGTTTGTTCTAATACTTGTAATAAATTTTCTTTATTGTTTTTATATTCATATTCATCAAACTCATTTAATGGTTTGTAAGTATCATAAGCTGCAGTTGCTAATTTAAATATTTCTTCTTTTTTAGCTGTCATCGAATTTAGTGTCCTCTGTTTTAAAAAATTGTTTTTTATTTCTATTATAAATTTTCTTTGCAAATATTTGTGCTACTGCTTGACCTATTGTTGCGCCTGCAATCATTTTAGCATTTGGTTTAAAATCAGCTCTCTCTTTTTCTGTTAAAAAAAAATATTTAAAACAAAATATATCATCTGTTAAATTTATTTGAGAAGGTGAATGATGGTTCCATTTATAAAATATAGACCAATCTGGAAGCTCTGTTTCTATGTTTGATTTCTTTAAAATTTCTTTTAATTTATTTTCAACATTCATTAAACAAACTAATAACCAAATGAAAACTATCAGTAAACAATAAATGAAATATATTCGCTTGCTGAGTGAATATAATTTAATTTGTTTGCCAATTTGTCAAAAAGAATTATAAGCAAAATATGCAACTTAATAAATTTAGAATTTCTAAAAAACTAACCTACAAAGGTTTAGCTGATCTGATTGGTTTACAAAGTAAAACTGCATCCAGTACCGTTCATCGTTGGTGTACTGGTTCTAGAATACCTAGACCTAAAATGTTGGATAAAATAAAAGCAGCTACAAAAAATAAAGTAACTATAAAAGATTTTTATGAAGTTTAAAAAATTTGTTTTAATTACATGGGAAGACATTTGTGCTTTTAATGATTGGAAAAATTTAGACGCAGCAAAAAAAGATAATGTTGCGATTTGTTATAGTGCAGGCTTTATTATTGAAAAGAATAAAAAAAACACAATTATTTGTTCTGATTGGTCAAACGATACGGAAGGAACTGAAGTAGGTAATCGTAATGTTATTCCTAATTCTGTTATAAAAAAAATTGAAGTTTTGTATGAATATAAATGAACGTTTAAATGATAAAGGACCCGATGATCTTGAAGCTAAACAATTAGTTTCAGAAAAAGAAGCTGCTGAGTTAAAAAAAATTATTGATTTAAAAGACAAAGCAATTGAAGAACTTACAGAAAAAATTAACAGAAAGCTTAACAATCTCAGAGAAAAAGGTCTTTAAGTGCGTTAAGTGCAGTAAAACTGCAGTTATAATTGATGAAAAAGAATATTATTGTGGTGAGCATTATTGTATTAAGCATAACATTCCAGAAAGATATGGTTTAGAATTATGGCGCGTTTAAATTATTTTAATATCGGAGATCACTTCAGCGAGTACCATAGAAAGTTTGATGGTCTGGCAGGATTAGATTTGGATTTTATTGAGATTTGTAAAAAGTGCCAGGAGCCGCTGGCTATGTTTGAGACCGCGGTTGATAAAGGTCAAACCTATAAAACTACCACAGTTACCGAGAAAATTGCAAGAGCTTGTAAAGTACCATCATTCCTGGTTTTTTATACCCCTGGTTTAGCTCACGATGAAGTTACTCAATTTCGCATTAAGAAGCTCACACCTGCCGAAAGTGAGCTGAGGGTCATGGAACCCCTAGAATTTATAAAGATGCTAAAAATACTGCAGGAGAGGCACAGCAATGAGTGTGTTTTAGCGGAGGTACCGTTTTGAGTTTCTTTGTAGCTGATGAAAGTATTTTAAAAAGCGAAAGATTAACCCCATCTGATAAGTTGGTTTATTTTGGTTTGGTTAGTTTTTATAATCGTAAAACTAAGGTTTGTTATCCTAGGGTTCAAACGATAGCAGACAGGGTCGGGTTGTCTAAACTGACGGTGTACCGTTCCATTGCCAGACTAAAAAAGCTTAATATTATCCAGACTAAAAGAAAACAATCTACACTAGAATATAAGCTGCCATTACATGAGAATTTACTTAGTAATTCGAGAGTTATCAAATTTTATAACTCTGAGTTATCAAATGTTATAAGTATTAATAAAACCAAAGTAATTAAACCATATAGTAATTATAATTATAGAAATAACTATTCTCAGAATAGCACCTACCTGCCAAGCCAGAATAAAGATATTGAGTTTCAAGGTATTAAATTAAAGTTTTACGCATCGGAAGGTTTGCTCGATCAATTCCGTGGCTCCGATGGTTTTGAATATACTAAGAATAGGTTAAACGGAGATATTAAAAAAAAAACTAAAAAATTAGCCTAATGCTTGCTAAACTTTAAATTTTAAAATAAGAATGAATAACTATATTTAGTATGCCTGGTCGTAACAAACTACTAAAGCAATGTGAAAGTTACACCAGGGGTTCTAATTTTACGGTACGTTGCAGATGTAAGGGTAATTTGATGAAAACAGGTCATTACCGTTGCAAGTATCATGCAGGGATGTCTACTGGTCCAACTTCAATTTCTGGACAGTTGAAATCTTTAAAAAACTTACCACAATATAAAAACAAAACAGATGAGTACATTTTAGATGCAATTAGAAAAAATAGAAAATATTATCGAGAAGCTTGAAAACGGTAAAACTTTAACTGAAATTTGTAAGGATAAAAACTATCCTTCTCTTTCTGTGGTTTATCGTAAAATGCGTGAAGACGATCAATTTCATAAAAGAATTATGAAAGCACGTGAGATTGGAACGTTTACTATCCTTGACCAAATACACGAGATGTTAAGTAAACCTCAAGACCCTAAATACTTTCAACAGACTCGAGAACTAGCGCACCACGCAAGATGGTTAGCATCTAAGTTAGCTAGTGGTATTTTTGGAGATAAGGTTAAACAGGAAATTAAATCAGATAATACAATTACGATTAGTTGGGGAAGACCCCAGGAGCCTAAAGAGGCTCCCGAGGTAATTGAGGGTTAGACTAAATTATTTTTTTTGTAACATGCGTTAATGTTCTGCGCGATAGCTAGATTGATTTGATTATTAATCTTTTTTTGTTCTTCTTCTCTAGCTTTTGTCTCTGGTGAGTTTGCGTCTGCTTTCATTCTTGCTAAGTCTGCAAGGTCTGAAAGATTGTATTCACCTCTTTTTTCTACTGTCCAAGTTACTTTACTCATAACGTGGTTAATTGCTTTGATATTACATACTTGTTTTTTCTGTAAATCTGACAATTTATTGTAGTCAATTGTTTTTAAAGATTGCTCTACTTGTTGAGTTGTTGCATGTTTTCCAAAACCAGTAGACTTAACATGTCCATTGTCTGCAATGTATAAAAGCAAAACAGCTTCATAAGTAGATTTTTTTGGTTTACACCATTGGTTGTTTTTTGGATTTAAAGTAGCATAACAAAATCTATCACCATGTTTTGTAGTTTCTACCCAATAACGTCTTTTAGTCTTTAATCTAAATCCCCAAGGGTAATTATCAACTTCTATAGAGTTTTCGAAGCTGTCCTTGTTGTAAATGTATGATTTAGTCATTGATTTTCTCCTTTATTAGTTATAATCTTAATCTAGTTATTTTTGACAAAATGTCAATCCATGATTGTTAAAATAATTAATAAACAAATGTTACAAAATATAACAAGGAGAAATTAAATGGCTAAAGTAAAAGGTCTTTATGCAAATATTCATGCAAAAAGAAAACGTATTGCTGCAGGCTCTGGTGAAAGAATGAGGAAGCCAGGAACTAAAGGCGCACCAACTAGAAAACAATTTCAAAGAGCTGCTAAAACTGCTAAAAGATAATAATGAGAAAAGAACATAAAAATCCTAAAGGTGGTCTCTCTCAACGTGGTAGAGATTATTTTAAAAGAACTGAAGGTGCTAATTTGAAAGCTCCAGTTAAATCTGGAACTAATCCTAGACGCGTTAGTTTTGCAGCTAGGTTTGCGGGGATGAAGGGACCCATGAAGAATGATAAAGGAGAGCCAACGAGATTAGCTCTTGCTTTAAAAGCTTGGGGGTTTGGAAGTAAAGAGTCAGCAGCTAAGTTTGCTGCTAATAACAAGAAGGCTTGATTGTTGGTTTTTTTGGTAGAGAAGACAAGGTCTCGCGCGTGTGTTATGGAGTACGAACAAAACAAGAACACACAAACAAGACACAAACAATAAATAAAAGATAAGATAAATAAAAGTTTATCGCGGGTATTGTATCTGAGACACAATCTATAGCATGTAAAAATGCAACATTGTGTTGCAAAAATGCCACTATACCCGCTAAACTGGTCGCAGGTCGCAAGATATATATATCCCGACCTGTTGACACAGACACACAGAGACAAAGAACTATGAAAAACAAAAAACCTAAAATAGACAAAAACTTAACAACACTTGCATTTGTAGATAAAGAAACTAATAGTCTAGTTATACATGTTCATGGTTTTGAAAATTCTGATATTGCAGAAGCTTTTGCAAGTTATCTATTAACTAAGTCTGGCATGAGTTATGAAACAGCAAACAATTTATTTGATTGTATACCAACGATACATTAATGCACATAGAGTTATATACACCTAGACCCCAACAACAAGAACTTCACGACTTGCTAGACAAACATAGATTTGCGGTTCTTAACTGCCACCGAAGATTTGGTAAGACAGTTTGTATTTTAAATCATTTAATCAAAGCCGCGCTTATGCACCCTTTGCCAAACCCAAGGTTCGCATATGTGGCTCCAACTTATAAGCAAGCTAAATCTATTGCATGGGATTATATAAAACAATTTACTGCTAAGATACCTAACACAAGATACAATGAAACAGAATTAAGATGCGATTTACCTAATGGTTCTCGTATAACATTGTTATCGAGTGAGAACGCAGAAAGCATAAGGGGTATATTCTTAGACGGGGTGTGTATAGACGAGACAGCGCAAGTAGACCCTAAACTTTGGAATGAAATTTTAAGACCTGCATTATCAGATCGTAAGGGGTTTTGTTATTTTATAGGTACTCCTGCTGGCATGCAAAATTTTTTTTACGAAATTTATCAACATGCTATGAAAGATGAGAAGTGGCTAGCATTTACAGCTCCAGTATCTAAAACTAAAATTATTGACCAGGAAGAATTAGATGCTGCCTTAGCTCAAATGGGTGAAGCTAAATATAAACAAGAATTTGAATGTGATTGGATTGCCAACATCGAAGGTTCCATATATGGCAATCTGGTCAAGCAAGCAGAAGAAAAAAATAGAATAACTAGAATTGATTATGACCCTGCACTTCCAGTTAATACAGTTTGGGATATAGGAGTAGGAGACTCAACCGCTATTATCTTTTATCAATTATTAGGTAACACAGTAAGAATTATTGATTATTACGAAAACAATCGTGAAGGTTTACCGCATTATGTAAATATCATAAAACAAAAAGATTATGTGTATGAGCATCATTATGCACCGCATGATATTGAAGTTACTGAATTTAGCCTAGGTAAAACCAGGCGCGAGGTCGCTTATCAACTGGGTATTAATTTTAAAATTTTACCAAAATTACCATTAGAAGACGGTATTCATGCTGCTAAAATGATATTTCCTAGAGTTTATATTGATCTTGAAAACTGCCGACCATTAATAGATGCGCTTAGACATTATCATAGAAAGTATAATGAGAAGATGAGAATGTTCTCCAACAAGCCAATTCACGATTGGAGTTCCCATGCTAACGATGCTTTTAGATATATGGCAATTGCAATTGATGAGTTGCCAAATCAAAAAAATTTGAATAAAAGATTTCCTAATGCTATATCAGAATATAAAATTTTATAAGGAATAAATAATGGGATTTTTAAAACCAAAGATACCTGCACCACCCCCACCTCCTCCACCAGCGCCAGAACCGCCAAGTTTTGAGGATGAGGAAAGAGAACAGGAAGCTAGGGAAAAAATGGAAAAAATTATGCGTGCTAGAAAAGGACGAAGATCAACTATTCTTACAGGTCCTGGTGGTCTAGCAGATGATGAAGAAAAAATTAAAAAGAAAGTTTTGTTAGGAGAATAAAATGGCAAGACAAGATAGAGACTCACAATATGGAGGAGGTTCTTATTCCTCTGCATCTAATCGATCTGGTCGAACACAAAGTTATGGTGGTGGAGATAATAATCGAGAAACTTATCGAACATCTACTACATATCAAAAAAGTGTAACTCCAACAGTATTACAAAAAAGTAAAGAACAATTAGAAAAAGATAAAATAAAAAAACAAATGGAAGATTTTGCAAACTATACTTATCAAGAACCAAAGTTTATGCCTTCTATTGCTGGAAAAATTTTTTCAAAATTATTTGGTGAAAAAAGTTTTGAAGTTAATAAAGCATATTACACAAAAAATGTTATTGGCAAAACTAATCCAATAACAGGCAAAGCTTATGCAGGTTCTATAGAAGACTTTCAAAGTTATATGAGAGGTAGAGGTATGGGAACCTTAGATGCAATGGGAAGAACTGTACCACAGACATCAAGACGTGATGATCGAAGAATTATAAATCAAGTACAACAAGCAGCTGTTAATCAAGCACCTGCTGGACCTACAACTTCAGAAATGAGTTTATCAACTGCTGCTTTTGATACAGAAAGAACTGCTGCACAAGAAGCGCTTGCTGTTAAAAAACGTGGTAGAAAAGAAACAATATTAACAAGTACAACTGGTTTAGGTAGCACTTCACCAATTGTTGCAAAAAAAACTTTGCTGGGTTAGGAGGAATAAATGCAAGTAACACCTAAAGCAAAAATGATATTAGAGAGATATGCTTCTCTTAGAACTGAAAGACAAAATTGGGAAAGTCATTGGCAAGATGTTGCTGATTATATGTTACCTAGAAAAGCAGATATTACTAAAAATAGAAGTAAAGGTGATAAGAGACATGAATTAATTTTTGATGGTACAGCAACTCATGCTTTAGAATTATTAGCTGCATCTTTACATGGTATGTTAACCAATACAGTTTCACCATGGTTTTATTTAAAATACAAAAATGATGAATTGAACCAAGAAGATGAAGCAATGGAATGGTTAGAAGATTGTACTAGAGTTTTAAATCAAGCTTTTAATAGAAGTAATTTCCAACAAGAAATTTTTGAATTATACCATGATCTAATTGCTTTTGGTACAGCAGCTCTATTTATAGCAGAAGATGATGAGAATGAAATTAGATTTAAAAATATTCATATTTCAGAAATTTATATAACTGAAAACGAAAAAGGTAATGTTGATAGCTTAACTCGTAAATTTAAAATGCAAGCTAAAAACATTTACAATGCTTTTCCAAATGTTCAATTGCCAGAAGAATTAGAAAAAAAAATTAACAATGCTCCATATGATAATATAAATATTATTCATAGTGTTTACCCTTCAACAGAATATGGAAATAATAAATATGTTTCTTGTTATGTTCATGAAGACTCTGGTTTTTTATTATCTGAAAAAGGCTTTAAAGAATTTCCTTATGCAGTTCCTAGATATTTAAAATCATCAAACGAAACATACGGTAGAAGTCCAGCAATGAACGCATTACCAGATGTTAAGATGTTAAATTTAATGTCTAAAACTTCTATTAAAGCTGCACAAAAACAAATCGACCCACCATTAATGGTTCCTGATGATGGCTTTCTGATGCCAATTAGAACGGTGCCTGGCGGATTAAATTATTACAGAGCTGGAACCAGAGAAAGAATTGAACCATTAAATATTGGTGCAAACAATCCTGTGGGTATTCAGATGGAAGAACAAAGACGAGACGCAATCAGACAAAACTTTTTTGTTGACCAACTAATTTCCGTACAAGGACCACAGATGACTGCAACAGAAGTTATTCAACGGAATGAAGAAAAAATGAGAATACTAGGTCCCGTGCTTGGTAGACTTCAATCGGAATTATTACAGCCATTAATCACAAGATGTTTTAATATATTACTTAGAAATAATAAATTTAAAGAAATTCCAGATTTTATTGGTAATCAAAATATTGAAATTGAATATGTGTCTCCACTTGCTAAAGCTCAGAAAACTGGTGAATTAAATTCTTTAATGAGAGGTATTGAAATTATGGGGTCTTTACAAAATGTTGCTCCTGTTTTTGATTACTTAGATACAGATAATTTGGTTAATCATATTAAAGATGTATTAGGTATTCCTGCAAAAATTTTAAGATCAAAAGGTGAAGTTCAACAAATTAGAGCTGAACAACAAAATCAAATGATGCAACAACAAGAAATGCAGCAAGAAATGCAGCAAGCAGAATTAGCAAACAAAGCTGCACCATTGGCTAAGGTTTTAAGTGAATAGAAAAGATATAACTGAATTAACAAAAACATATCAAAGAATTTTTAAGTCTGAAGATGGTAAAACTATTTTAGAAGACTTAGAAAAAAGATGTAACGTGCATAACACTTCATTTTCAAATGACCCACACGAAACATCTTATAGAGAAGGACAAAGACAAGTAGTTCTTTTCATTAAATCAATAATAAATAAAAACCCTAAAGGAGAACAAAATGAGTAGCGAAAACCAGGTAGCGGAACAACCGTCTGATAATAATGTTACAGAGTTAAACAATACACCACCAATACAAGAACAAATTGCAAATTGGAAAGATAGTTTACCAGATGATTTAAAAAGTGAAAAAGCTTTAGATTCAATTCAAGATATTTCTGGATTAGCAAAATCTTATATTCATGCACAAAAAATGATTGGCACAGATAAAATTCCTGTACCTAATAAATATGCAACAGATGAAGATTGGCAAATGGTTTATGATAAGTTAGGCAGACCTAAAAGTGCTGATGAATACCAGTTTCAATTAAAAGATAATTCAAACATTGATGAAAATGCTTTAAAGGGTTTTAAAGAAACCGCTCATAAGAATGGTTTGTTACCTAATCAAGCTGAAGCGATTATGAATTTTTATAACGATATGACACAAAATTATATTGACGATTTAAATTCAAAATCAGAACAAGCTAGAATGAACGCACAGCAATCTTTAAAAAAAGAATGGGGTGCTGCATATGACAATAAACTCAAAAATGCTCATACCATTGCTAGCAAATATTTAAATAACGAATTTGCTTTTTTAACTTTATCTGATGGAACTAAGATTGGCGATCATCCAGAGTTTATTAAAGCTTTTGCTAATATTGCAAATGACTTAGGTGAAGATAAATTAGTATCAGCTCAAGGACCACAATATATGACTCCTGCAGAATTGGATAAACAAATTGCACAATTGCAACAACCTGGTTCTGCATACTGGAATAAAAATCATCCAGGTCATGCTTTAGCTGTTCAAGAGGTTCAAGATTTACTTGCTTTAAAACACAACTCAGTATAGTAAATTTGAATAACGGATAATCGAAAGACCCGTTTGGCATTTTGGAAAGACAAAAGACCGAGAGGTTTAAAATCTAGGACGACCCGTAAGGACAATCAACCGATTATTTTAACATTAACACAACACAAAAAAAGGAGACATAAATTATGTCAACTCAAATAACTACAGCATTTGTAGAACAATATTCTTCAAATGTTACTATGCTTGCTCAACAAATGGGGAGTAAGCTAAGACCAGCTGTTGATGTCGAAACGATCAGAGGAAAAAATGGTTTCTTCGATCAAATCGGTGCTACTGCAGCTGTTGCTAGAACAACAAGACACGGCTCTACCCCACAAGTAGATACCCCACACTCTAGAAGACGGGTTACACTTGCGGATTACGAATGGGCTGACTTGATTGACGACCTAGATAAAGTAAGAATGTTAATTGACCCTACATCTGCTTATGCAAAAGCTGCGGCTGCTGCAATGGGTAGAAGTATGGATGATGTTATCATTACTGCTTTAGGTGGTTCAGCTGACACAGGTGTTGCTGGAGGAACTGCGGTTGCTCTACCTTCATCTCAAAAAACTTCAACAGCAAACCAAACTGATGGTTTAACTGTTGCTAAGTTATTATCAGCTAAATACATCTTAGATAATAATGATATAGACCCATCAATGAAAAGATACATTGTGTGTGGTCCTAAACAAATCCAAGATTTGTTAAACACTACTGAAGTTAAATCTTCTGACTTTAATACAGTTAAAGCTTTAGCACAGGGTGATATTAACTCATTTATGGGTTTCAATTTCATTATGTCTACTAGACTTAACTTCGATGCTACAAACACAGACGACAGATTATGCTTTGCGTTTACTGAAGATGCAGTAAAATTAGCAATCGGTTCTGATGTTAAAGCTAGAATTGATGAAAGAAATGACAAGTCTTATGCTACTCAAGTTTACTATTCTATGGCAATTGGTGCTACTAGAATGGAAGAAGAAAAAGTAGTACAAATACCTTGTAACGAGTAATAATTAGCTTAGTGGGGGGAGTAATCCCCCTGCTACTTATGAAGACAATAAAAGATTTAAAACCTGTATTGCATTTCAAAAAGGGAGATTATGTGTATAGGTATGTTTTAGTAGATAGATTTAAAAATACTGCTAAAATACATTATGGTTTTGATGCAAAATATGAAAAAACCGAAAAAGAATTATTTGCATTAGAAACAGGTAGAACCATAAGAAGGAAGTATATAATTAAGGAGAACAAAAAAAATGGCTAGTGTAATAGAAATTTGTAACTCAGCACTTAATCAATTAGGTGCTTCAACTATTTTATCTTTAACAGAAAATTCTAAAAATGGTAGATTGTGTAATGCAAGATACGAAACAGTTAAAGATAGTGTGCTAAGATCACACCCATGGAACTCAGCCATTAAAAGACAAACTTTAGCTGCAGATACTGCAAACCCAGATTGGGGTTTTGCTAAACAATATACCTTACCCTCTGATTGTTTAAGAGTTTTAAGTATTCAAAATTATGACTCAAATTATAAAATTGAAGGACGTAAAATTTTAACTAACGACTCAAGTGTTAAATTAATTTATATTGCTAGAATTACTGACCCAAATGAAATGGATGTTTTATTAAGAGAAACCATTGCTGCTGCTTTAGCATCTGATATTGCCTATGCGGTTACTGCTAATGCTACATTACAACAAAGAATGGCAGAAAAATATCAATTAAAATTATCTGAAGCAAGACATGCTGATGCAGGTGAAGGTTATAATACAGATGCAACATTAGGTGTAACAGATAATATTTCTTCAGAAGATTTTATAAATAGTAGGTTATAAAATGCCAAAGACCCTTGTATCAGTACCCAGCTTTACTGCAGGTCAATTATCACCACGTATGGATGGTAGAACAGATTTTCAAAAATATTTTTCATCTGGAAAAAAAATTAATAATTTTGTGGTTCAACCTCATGGTCCTGTAACAAGAAGACCAGGAACACATTATGTGGCAGAAGTTAAAGATAGCTCTAAAGATACAAGATTAATTCCTTTTTCTTTTTCAACTACACAAACTTACATTTTAGAATTTGGCAATCAATATATCAGATTTTATAAAGACAATGGTCAAATTATTTCTGGAGGTTCAGCTTATGAAATAAGTTCACCATACTTAGAAGCTGAATTATTTGATATTAAATTTGCACAATCTGCGGATGTTATGTATATCTGTCATCCTAATCATGCAGTAAGAAAGCTATCAAGAACAGGTCATACTGCCTGGACACTTACTGAAGTTGATTTTCAAAATGGTCCTTTTCAAGATCACAATACAACATCTACAACCATGACCGCATCTCATACTTCAGTTGGTTCTAGCGGAAATTTAACTTTATCATCAACAACTGGTGTTAATAATAATCAAGGCTGGTTAACAACTGATGTTGGAAGATTAGTTCATTTAAAAGATGGTCATTATAAAATTACTGCACGAACTTCTGCAACAGTAGCAGTAGCTACATCTGTTGTTGCTCCATCTTCTGCTTCGGCAACTGATGACTGGGCATTAGGTGCATTTTCAGATACAACTGGACATCCTAGTTGTGTAACTTTTTTTGAACAACGATTAGTATTTGCTGGAACATCTGACCAACCTCAAACATTATTTTTTTCTGTTTCTGGAGATTACGAAAACATGGATGACAATTATCATGGAGCTACTACTGATAGTTCAGCAATGATTTATACTATTGCATCAAACCAAGTAAATGCCATACAATCAATAAAAGCTACAAGAACTTTAATTGTCATGACAACTGGAGGAGAATTTACAGTTACTTCTGGAGGAACTTCTGCTCCTGTAACACCAACTAATCTAAACATTAGAAAGCAATCAAATTATGGGTCTGCTGGTATTGATGGAATATCTATTGGTAACTCAACTTTATTTGTTCAACGAGCAAAAAGAAAAATTAGAGAACTTGCTTATAACTTTGATACTGATGGTTACATAGCGCCAGACCTTACTATACTTTCTGAAGATATAAGTTTATCTGGAATTATACAAATGGATTACCAACAAGAACCTTTTAGTATTGTGTGGTGTGTAAGATCAGATGGTAAATTAATAGGCATGACTTACAATCGATTGCAAGATGTAGTTGCTTGGCATCAACATGAATTTGGAGGAGTTAATGCTAAATGTAAATCTATTGCAGTTATTGATGTAGATACTGAAGAAGATCAAGTTTGGGTTATTGTGGAAAGAACAATTAATGGTGCCACTAAAAAATATGTAGAATACTTAACTCCATATAATTTTAATTCTGACTTAGAAGAAATACATTTTGTAGATAGTGGTTTAACTTACTCTGGTGCTTCTACAACTACCTTATCTGGATTAGATCATTTAGAAGGTGAAACAGTAAAAATTATTTTAAATGGCGCAACTCATCCAGATAAAATTGTTACTAGCGGTTCTGTTAGTTTAGATTATGCCACAACTGATGCAGTAATAGGTTTAGGATATAATTCTATTTTACAAACTATGAGAATAGATGAAGGTACAGGAGTAACCGATCAAACTAAAACAAAACGAATTTATGATGTAACTGTTCGATTTTATGAAACAGTAGGTGCGAAAGTAGGACCATCTGAAGTAAGTTTAGATATAATTCCATTTAGAGATAGTTCAGCTGCAATGACAGCACCCGTGCCTTTATTTACAGGTGATAAATCAACAGAGTTTCCAAGTGATTATGGTACTGATGGTTTTGTAATAGTTAAACAAGATCAACCTTTACCTATGACTATTTTAGCAATTTATGCAAGATTGGAGTTATACGATACTTAATGGAGATTATTCCTTTTAAGTCTGAACATGCAGAATTTATATTAAGCCAACAGCTTAATGCGCACGAGCTTTATTTAAAACCAGAGCATAGAAAATATGCTCAATATTTAAACAGAGTTGGGATGTCGTTTACTGCGCTTGTAAATAACAAGCCTATAGCGGCAGGCGGCATGTATTTGCTGTGGGATGGTGTAGCCGAAGGGTGGGTTATGGCTACAAAAGATATTTGGGAATATAGAATAACTATGGCTAGAAATTTTAAAGAAAAATTTGATATACTTGTTAAAACTTCTAAAGTAAAAAGAATACAAACTAACGTAAAAGCTAATTTTAAGTTAGGTCATAGATTTGCTGAATGGTTAGGGTTTGAAAAAGAAGGATTAATGAAGTATTACGGACCCGATGGTTCAGACTATATAAGATATGCGAGGATTATGATATGAGTTTTTTTGGTGATTTATTAGCAGGAGATGCTGCCGCAAAAGCTTCCAATTATAATGCTGGACTAATTGAACGAGATGCTAATTTAACAGAACAGCAAGCCGAACAAGGTTATAAAGTATTTCAACAATTTGATTTACCACGATTTGATTATTATGCAGAAAAACAAAAAGGCGCTCTCCAAACTTCATTTGCTGGAGCAGGTGTAGAATTTTCTGGTTCTGCTTATTCTCTTGCTTTAGAAAATTTGATTATGATTGATACCGATAGAGATATGATGCAATACAATGCTGAGATCGCAAGAGACCAAGGATTAAATGATGCAATCATGCAAAGAGCAGAAGCAAACATTGAGCGATACAGAGGTAGAGTTGCAAAAACTGCAAGTTACTTTAAAGCTGCATCTAGTCTTTTAACAGACGCATCTACTATAGGAGTAATTTAAGATGGCAATAAAAATTTATGAAACACAAATTAAACCTACAACTGAACTAGCTGCCAGACCTACGACTCCTGGTATGAAAGTTAGCCAGGCGACAGCCGCACAAATAGGAACTGCAATTAGTGGTTTAGGAAAAGCTGCAACTAATATTTATGCTGAAATAGAAACTCGAAAATCTGAAAATGAAGTTTTAGAAAAAACTAGAGAATTATTAGAAGGCAATGAAAGATTTGAAGGTTTATCAATGGCTGTTGAAAAAGCTAGTATGATGAGCGACCCAGATGAAGCAGTTAAATATTATACTTCCGCATTAGAAGCTGCCAAAATTAATGTAGGTTCAAATTTTAAACATAGATTTTCTAAAAAATTATTTGACCAATATTTAAAAAAACAAGAAATCAAAGATGGAATTGTTGTTAGACAAAATTCAAACAGAAGATTTATTGAAAAATCTCAAGCATTAGAATTAGATCAAATTGAAAAATTAAAAAAAGATGTTGTTTATGGTGAAACTGAAGAACTGAAAGCATTAGCTTTAAATGATTTAAATAATATTTTAAAATCACAAAAATTTGAAAATTTATTTGGTTCTAAGTCTGTTACTGTTAAAGAAGGTGCCTATCAAGATATGGCATTTTACCAAGCTAAAAGAGAAATTGATGTAGACCCAGAACAAGGTTTAGCCAATGCTAAAAAAAATAAATTAATTAATTTACAAAATTTTGAAACATTAAAAGCTTATGCTGGTAAAAATAGAGAAACTATAAATGCAACTGCTAAAGAAACTTTAAAAGTAATGGAAGGTCAATTAACTGATTTTACTATTCCAGATGTTGCTACACTTGAAACAATCATTAACAATGCAGTTGCTACTCAAGATGATGCTACCTTGCAAAGAGCTAACAAAATTTTAATTCAAGGAAAAATTTTATCAGAATTAAAAACTATGAATTATCAAGAATTACAAAATGCTAATAGTGCTGCAATTAGAGTGCAAGAAGGTGCTGACCCAGATATAGCTATGAAGTCTGAAATCATTAAAGATTTTTATAATGAAATATCTTCAAATTTAAATAAAGACCCATTAACTACTGCTAAAAATATTGGTGTATTTAATAATATTGGTTCCTTACCAATTACTGATTTGTTAAATAAACCAGAGAATTTTGATGAAGTCTCCAATGCAATTAGTGAAAGAATTATACAAGCTAAAGCAGTTTCTGCTTTTTATGGAATACAAACTAAATTTTTTACTGAAGATGAAAAAGCACAATTAGTAGATTTTTTTGATAATAATAGAAATCAAGATCAATTGATGAGAGTGTTGGCTACTGTGAATAAAACATTTGGTAAAGATGCGGGAGCCGTATTTGCAGAACTTGCACCTAAAAATAAATTTTTTGCTTATGTAGGTGGACTTGCTAATCAAACAGGTATGTATGGAGAAGGCTTTAAAAAAGCAGTTGCTGGTTATGATATAGTTAAAAATAAAAAAATAGAACCAGGTATTAAAAAAACTGAAAGCACTTATAAAAAAAGTATTGCAAAATATAGAGAAGCTTTTCCAAATAATCCAGAAACTTATGATGCAATTATTGAAGCTGCAGAATATATTTACGCATATGAAATGTATACTAAAGGTGAAACAGATATAACTTTTAAAAAAGATATTTTTGAAAAATCAATACAATTAGCTGCAGGTAAAAATGATAATTTTGGTGGTATTGATGAATACAATAATACATTTATTGCTATTCCTTCTTGGATGAAACAAGGACAATTTTCTGATGTAGTAGATCAATTAAAAGATAATCCAGCATTATTAACGCAAGCATTAGGTAATCAAGAAGGAGTTTCAGCATCTAGAGATGGTTCTGCTAAACCAATTGATATATTTAAAAATAATCCTAATCCAGTTTTTATTGCGGTAGGTAATGGTCGATATATGATTTCATTATCTGACCATCCATTTAAAGGTACTCCAAGATATGTAATGACTAAAAGTTTTGATATATTTAAAGGAACACAACAACCATTAATATTAGATTTAAATTTAATTAAATCAAAAATACAGGAGTAATTAATGTCTTTTTTTTTAGATGAAGACAAAGCGACTATTGTAAGTCCAGATGAATATGCAACTGGTAATAAAACTAATTATCAAGAAAACTTAGCAGCATCTTGGAATTATATTAAACAAACTTCATTTTCTATTTCTGAAAGATATAACTTAATTAATAAATATGCAGAAGTAGTAGATGTTGCATCTACTTTAGGTCATACCGATTTAATTAATCCATTTATTGAAGACACAAATCCTATGAATATGGGTGAGATTGACCCAATATTAGATAGACAAAAATTTGCTGCACAAGAAAATGAAACATTATTAAATCCAGATTTAGATACACGATTATTACAGTTTCATGAAATGTTAGATAAAAAACAAAATGAAGATATTAATTTAAAAAAAGCTTTAGCAGATAAAGGATTAGATAGCCAGGAGTCGATACAAAAACAAATTGGTATTGATGCACAAGAATCTTTTAAAAAATATTCAGATATAAATAGTCGAGCTACAGCTTACGGTAAACTAGGAGGTTATGTTGGACAAGCAGGTGTTGTGTTTGACCCAATCTTAGTTGCTACATTACCTATTGGTTTTGCGTATTCTGTTCCTAGAAATTTTTTTGCAGCCGCAGGTAAGATTGCAATGATTGAAAGTATTTTAGCAGGTACTGCAGAAACTGCTATTCAATATGGGTATGTTGGAGAGTATCGAAAAGAACTTGGTTTTGAAGACCCAAACGTACAAGTCTTTGGTTTAAATTTATCACCCGAACAACAAAAAATTGGACTTGCTACTTTAGGAGCTGCAATAGGTGGTCCTGCACTTCTTGGTTTATTTAAAAGTCTTGGTAAAGGATTTGAATTAACTGGTGATGGTTTAAAAATTATTAGAGACAAACTAGATGAATTACCCACTCATAGAATTAAAAGAATGTATAATGAGGTTATTCAAAAAAATCCTAAATTAAAATCAGAAGCTGCTGAAGTAACTTCTAAATCAACTATTCTAGAAGATGATAATCCTTTTAAAGATACACCTGTTAATAATAAAGAGTTTGATGAACGTATTGATGAAATGGCAGATGTTGTATTACGAGATAAAAAACCAAATAAAATACTTGAACAACCTACTGCTGAAATAGATATAAAATTATTAGATAATTATAAAAGTACCGTAAGAACTTTAGACCCAGATGAAATAGAATTTAAACCAGATGAATTTCAATATAAAACTGATGGTGATGTATTTGGTGTAACAGAAAAATTAAAACAAGTACAAGTTTGGGACCAACCTTCTGCTGGTACGTTACTCATTTATGAATTTGCTCCTAAAACAGAATTTAAAGTTGGAGATGTAATTAGAATTGATAACAAAGGAACAACTGCAAAAATAACAAGACAAGGTTTTTTTGATAAAACTGATATGGAAAAAGGTCAATATTTTGTAGAAACAACAGATGGTAAAAAAGGAAAAATTACTTTAGAAAAATTAAAAGAATTTAATAAAAGTATTAAAGCTGTAGTTGATGGACACCAAAGATTAGGTCTTGCAAAAAGATTAAAAGCACAAGGTCAAGATGTTAAAATTATAGCTCATGTATTTAAAGAGATAGATGATATTCCTAAAGAAATGATGTTGGTTAAAGGAATGTTAATTAATCTTAGAAATAATACAGGAACTGCAGTAGATGCGGCTAGAGTATTAAGAACTGCAGGTAAATTAGATTGGGAAAAAATAAAACAAACATTACCATTAAAACAAAAGTTAGTTAGAAATGCTGATGGTTTATCAAGACTATCTGATGATGCTTGGGGTTTGTTTTTAAATAAACGAATAGATGAAGATTTAGCTGCAAGAATTGGTTTAAAAATAGAAAATAAAGCTATTCATAATAAATTATTAGCAGCATTATCATCTCGTAAATTTTCATCTTTACAAGAAATTGATACTGTATTAGATCAAATCAAAAGAACCCCTACAGTAAAAGCTGAACAAGAAACTTTATTTGGTAAAGAATTTTTTGAAGAAACATTAATATTTGAGAAAACAGCATTAATAAAATATGTATCTCAAAATTCAAAAAAACTAAAAGATGTATTTAAAACTGTACTTGCGAATGAAAAAGATTTATCTTCTGCAGGTAACGTTTTAAATAAATCAGAAAACTTACAAAGAGGAATTGATAATGAAAAAATCTATGAAAGACTTAGCGCAGTCGCAACCCAAACAGGACGACTCTCAGATGACTTCAACAACGCAGCAGGAGTTCTCAAACAGGGTAACACCAAAGAAGCTAGAAGACTCGCTGAAGAAGCTGTCAGACGAGCAGTTGCAGAAGGCGATTTTGATAGGTTCTCAGCTGGCGGACTTCAGCGAACTAATGAAGTTGAAACTGCGTCATCATCAATATCTAAAGAACCGCCAATTGAAAAAATCGACTTAACAGAAGATTTAAAACACAAAGACGTAAAAGAAAATCCACAAGTTGTTGAACAACAAATTGAAGATTTAAACAGAAATCTTTTTGGTGAACAAGAACCTAAAGTTAAAACTGAAACTCCATTAAATTTAGATGAAGAAAGATTAATTGATGAAATTAAAAATACAATTAAATCAGCAGAAATTACAGATGCAAAAGTTAATGAATATTTAAATCATCCATTATTAAAGAAAAAATTTGAGGATGGTCAACCATTACTTAAATATACAAATCAAGAACCTGGTTATGGTACAGATCAATTTTGGCAAACTAGAAAATATTCTGATGATGTTATTGGTTTAGAAAGTTTTGTTAATAAAATTTATGGTGAAGGTGCCGCAATAAAAGATAAAAAATTTACTATTGTTATGGGTCCTAGTGCAGCTGGCAAATCAACATTTGTAGATGATTTAAAAGCTAAGAATGGTAGTATGGTTACAGACTCAGACGATGTAAAAGCTTTAATGCCAGAATATGCAAATGGAGCTAATGCAGATGGAGTACATTTAGAAAGTAGTGTTATTAATGCTAAAGTATTAAATAAAGGTTTTGCTAATGGTGATAATATTATTTATCCAACTACAGGTAGAGATAGTAATAAATTAAATTTAATTATTAAAATGGCTGAACAAAATGGTTATGAAGTTAAAGTTAAATTGATTACAGCAGACAGAAAAGAATTAATATTAAGGAACATAACAAGAACATTTACAAAAAATAGATTAATAGATAGTAACAAATTATTATCAGAAGATGTTGTCAAAGGAATAGAAAACAACTATAATGCGCTTAATGAAAAATATAAAATCGGAAAAATTGACAACACCACAGGAAACTCCAGCGGACAGACATTTGAGAGTGATGAACGAGGGGGACAAAGCCTTTATCGAAGCCTTGACCACGAAGTTGAAGTGGGAGGATACTCCAGAGACATTGTCGCAAACTTCAGTAAAGAAGACAGAATCCCAGATCGAACAATCGTAAATACTGAAACTGGTGAATTAGAAAATACTACTATCACAATTAAAGAATTGTTAGAACGTGAACGTCAAGACGAAACGTTTTTAGAAAGATTAAAGGATTGCGTCTAATGAGTTATAAACAATGTTTATCTAATGGTTTAAATGAAGGATTAGTTACTAGAGAGCAATACGATGAACAATTAGAGTTCATGGGTATGCAAGAACGATACTATGAAGGTCAAGGAATTAATCCGACTGAAGCCAGTATCAAAGCTGCTAAAGATGCTTATGATAATTTTAAAGGTCAAGCATTATTAAAAAAAAGAAGAAATCGTTTACAGCTGCAAAGACAAGTAGAGATTAGACGTAAACTTACAGAATATAGAAATGCAAAAGGTGAACCCGATATTAATGCAGCTGCTATTGCTATTTATGCAAGAGACGATTTAGCAAAATTTCAATCTGTTGAAAGTGCTATCCAGGAGGAAACAGCTATCGTACAAAGATACTTAGACACAGTTCTTGCTGAATTAAGAGAAAAACCTTTAGAAAAAATAGGTTTGTTATTTGGTAAAAAAAATCAAAAAAAACAAACAACTGAATTAAATTTATTAAAAGCTTTATTTGGTGAAGAAACTAATGACCAAGTTGCTATTGAGATGGCAAAAGCATATCGTAAAGCAAATGATTTAGTTATTGCTAGACATAATAAATATGGTGGTAATATTATTGTCAGAGCTGACTATCATTTACCACAACCTCATGATTGGGTAACGATTAGTAAGTTTGGTAAAAATCAATGGGTCGATTATATTTTTCCATTATTGAATAGATCAAAAATGATTGATTATAAAACAAGTCAACCTTTTTTAAATGATGAAAGTTTAAGATTAGCTTTAGGAGATGTTTATGAAAATATTGTTGAAGGTGGATTAAATAAAACAAAAAATATTTTACAAAAAGGAAAATTATATAACAAAAGAATAGATCATAGATTTTTAGTTTTTAAAGACTCAGATAGTTGGAAAGCATATCAACAAAAGTTTGGTATTAAAGAAGGTGGTTTATTAGGTTTAATTATGAAACATTTAGATAGTGTTTCAAGAGATACAGGTATGATGAAAATTTTAGGACCAGACATTGATCGAACTTATATTGAATTAAAAAATACAGTTATGCAAGCTGGTAGAAAAGCAACAGGGGATGAACCTATTAGACCATCTATATTAAAAGCAACTAAAATGGATAAAGCAGAAGCTGCAGTTAAAGGTAGTTTATTTAAAGCAGGTTTTGAAAATTTACATTTATATTTTAAAAATCAACTTGGACAACCAGGTAGTCCGTTCTGGGCTAGAACTTTTTCAAATTTAAGACAAGTGCTAACTTCATCTTATTTAGGTTCCGCATCTATTGTTGCATTAACAGATTTTAACTGGCAAAGGGTTACAAACCAATGGAATGGTTTACCTGCGTTTAAATCTGCTAGAAGAACATTACAATTATACAAAGAAGGATTATTTAAAAAAGACCCAGAGATTGCAAAGCTTGCAATACGAACTGGTTTGATTGCTGAACATTGGGTTCCTTATTCTCAACAGGTTAATAGATTTATGTTAGAAGTTAATGGTTCAGAATTTACACAAAGATTAGCGGATGCAACACTTACCTTATCTGGACTACAAGGTCATACCCAAGCTGGACGTTGGGGTTTTGGTATGGAGTTCCAAGGTTATCTTGCAGATAGTATTGGTAAAACTTTTGATGAATTAGATGCACCACTACAACGATCATTTAAAAGATATGGTATTACAGCAAGTGATTGGGATATTGCTAGAACTACAAAATTATATGATGCAGGAGAAGACTTAGCTCAATATCAAGGTAAAAATGCTAAATTTTTTGTACCCGATGAAATTAGAATGAGAACTGATATTGATGATTATACTAGAGATCAAATATCATCTAAATTTTTTGATATGATTAAATCAGAAACTGAATACGCAGTACCATCTTTATCAGCAAAAGGTCGTGTTGCTTTATTACAAAATGCTAGACCTGGAACCTTTGCTGGTGAATTAATTTTATCGGCTGCAATGTTTAAACAATTTCCAATTACATTAATGTTTACTCACATTGCTAGAGGTATGGCACAACAAGGTTTAGGTAAATTTAGATATATGGGTGATTTAATTGTTACAGGAGCTTTATATGGTGCGCTCACAATGGAACTTAGAGAAATTACTAAAGGTAGAAATCCAACACCTACAAGTTATATAACTGAAAATCCAGGTGAATATTTTTTAAGAGCTTTAGTTACTGGAGGTGGTTTAGGTTTATTTGGTGATTTCTTTATTAATGACACTAATAGATATGGTAAATCAATGGCTGAAACTTTACCTGGTCCAGCAATGGGATTTTTATCTGATCTATTGGGTATACCTAAAAATGCAATTTTTGATTATATTAATGGTAGAGAAACTAATGTAGCGGGTGATACTTTAAATTTCTTAAAAAGAAATATGCCTGGTTCCTCTGTGTTTTATTTAAGACTCTTATGGGAACGAGTTATTATGGAAACTATTCAAAGACAATTAGACCCAGATTTTGATAGTAGAAATAGTAGAATTATTAACAATTATATGAGAGATACCCAACAAGATTTTTGGTGGTCTCCTGGAGAAAGTAAACCAAGTGAATTACCTAAAAGATTATTTAATTAATAAAATAGTTGATAATAACTATAAATTTTGGCATACAAAAAACTATTATCAGCTAAAAAATAATATATAAGGATAGCATGACAATATCGACTACAATTGTAAAAAACAGTTATTCGGGTGATGGCTCGACTACCACATTTAGTTACACATTTAAAGTTTTAGCTGAAGGAGATTTAACAGTTATTATTCGATCAGCTTTAGGAACTGAAACTACAAAAACATTAAATACACATTATACAATAACTGGTGTAGGTGATGCTGCTGGAGGTTCAATTATTTTTACAGCTGGTAATATTCCAAGTTCAACAGAAACAGTAGTTTTAATTAGAGACACAGCACAAACTCAAGCAATTGATTACATTGCAAACGACCCTTTTCCTGCAGAAAGCCATGAAGAAGGATTAGATAGATCAGTTATTTTAGCACAAGAATTACAAGAAGAAGTTAATAGAAGTATTAAAATTTCTAGAACAAACACAATGACTAACACAGAATTTACTGTGGGTCCTACTGATAGAGCTAATAAAGTTTTAGCATTTGATAGTTCTGGTGAATTATCAGTTGCTCAAGAATTAGGAACCTATCAAGGCAATTGGTCTTCTGGTGAAAGTTATGCAGTTAGAGATATTGTAAAAGATACATCAAACAATAATATTTATATTTGTTTAACTGCTCATACATCCTCTGGTTCACAACCTATTAGTTCAAATGTTGATGTCGCTAAATGGTCTTTAATTGTTGATGCTGCTAGTGCCACAAGTTCAGCTTCTGCTGCTGCTGCAAGTGCCGCTGCCGCTGCATCTTCTGCAACTGCTGCACAAACTGCTCAAACAGCTGCGGAGTTAGCTGAAACAAATGCTGAAACTGCTGAAACCAATGCAGAAACTGCTGAGACAAATGCTGCAACAAGTGAAACAAATGCTGCTGCATCTGCTACATCAGCTTCTAATTCAGCAACAGCTGCTTCTAGTTCTGCAACTTCAGCTTCTTCATCTGCCGCTACCGCAACTACTCAAGCAGGAATAGCAACTACACAAGCAACTAATGCTAGTACATCTGCAACAAGTGCTGCATCGAGTGCTACTTCAGCTTCAACTTCTGCCACAACTGCTACAACTCAAGCAACTGCTGCATCTAATTCTGCAACCAATGCCGCAACCTCAGAATCCAACGCATCTACTTATGCAACTAACGCATCAAATTCAGCATCTTCTGCTAGTACATCTGCTACTGCCGCTCAAGCTGCACAGACCGCTGCTGAAGCTGCTTTAGATAATTTTGATGATGTTTATTTAGGTGCTAAAGCTAGTGATCCTTCAGTTGATAATGATGGGGATGCTTTAACAGCAGGAGATTTATATTTCAATTCAACTGTTAACCAATTAAAATATTATGATGGTTCAAGTTGGTCTGGTATTGGAGTTAATACTGATGAAACAGTTAAGGTATCAGCTAATGATACGACTAATGGATATTTAAATGGTAAACTTATTGCAGGTTCTGGAATTAGTTTTACAGAAAATAATGATGGTGGTAATGAAACATTAACGATTGCTAGTGTATCAACTAATCCAACACTTTCATCTATCTCACCAGATACTATCACTAATGCTCAAACTTCAATTACAATAACTGGTTCAAACTTTGCATCAGTTCCTCAAGTAGAATTTTTAAATCCATCTACAGGTATATGGTATGTTGCAGAGACAGTAACATTTAACAACTCAACATCTTTAACAGTACAAACAACATTAACAGTTGATGGTACATATAAAATTAGAATAGAAAATCCAGATGGTTTAGCTGTAATATCATCTACTAATATTTTAACAGTTTCAGATGCACCAACTTGGACAACTGCTGCTGGAACACTAGGAACTATTGCTGGAGATTTTTCTGGTACAGTTGCTACAGTTGTTGCAACATCAGATAGTGCAGTTACTTATTCAGAAGTAACAAGTCCACTAGTATTAACAAATGCTGCACAAGCAAATTGTTCTTTAAATAGTTCAACAGGTGTGATAACAACAACTGACTTTGGTGGAGCATCTACAACTGCAACAACTTATAATTTTACAATCAGAGCAACAGATGCTGAAGGTCAAACAGCAGACAGAAGTTTTAGTTTGACATCATCATATGGTGCAACAGGTGGAGGACAGTTTAACTAATGGCTAGTACATATTTAACAAGAACATTTGGAAGTGCAGGTAATCAACAAATTTTTACATTTTCAGCTTGGGTAAAATTTTCTGATGATGATAATTTAAACTATATATTTTCAACTGGTGCAGATACAGAAAATAGATTTGTCTTATTAAGACATAATAGTGCTACTGGTTCTACTTTAAAAGTAGATGGTAAAACTGCAACTACCCAAACTATTGAAGTAAGAACAAATAGAGCATTTAGAGATACATCAGCTTGGTATCATTTAGTTTTAAGTGTTGATACTACACAAGCAACTTCATCAGATAGAGTAAAAATATATGTAAATGGTGTGCAAGAAACTTCATTTGCTCAATCTACTTATCCATCACCAAATTATAATACCGAAGTAAATAAAGCCGCTATTCATTATGTAGGTAAAACTAACTCTGGTAGCACTTATTACAATGGCTCAATGTCACATATTCATTTTTGTGATGGTCAAGCATATCAAGCATCTGACTTTGGACAATTTGATGCTAATGGTGTTTGGACAATTAAAACTTCTCCAAGTGTAACTTATGGAACTAATGGTTTCTTTATTTTAAAAGATGGTAATAGTGTTACTGACCAATCTGGTAATGGTAATAACTTTACAGTTGCAGGTGGTACATTAACGAATACTGAAGATTCTCCTTCAAATGTTTTTGCTACATTGAATCCTCTAGCTTATAGATTAGATGCTGGAGTTAGTTTACCAACATATTCAGATGGTAATACAACAGTTAGTTATGCTTCTGATGGTGGTGCTGGTAAAAGTTCAATGGGTACAATTTGTTTTGATACAGGAAAATGGTATTGGGAATATAAAGTTAATTCTGCAAATGATACTGTTTTTGGTGGCATAACTAGAGCAGATTATGACCCAAATGATAATTTTGCTGGAAGAAGTATTTATTATAATAAATCTGGTGCTTTATCAGTTGGTACAGGAACTGGTGGAACAGCAAATGGAAGTTATGGAAATAGTTATACAACAGGAGATATAATATCAGTAGCTTTTGATTGTGATAATGGTGTTATATGGTTTGCTAAAAATGGAACATGGCAAAATTCAGCAACACAAGCCGAAATAGAAGCTGGAACTACAACTAATTCAGCAACAACAGGAATTACATTAAATCAATTTTGGTCACCTTTTCTTGAGGGTGCAGATTCTGGTATGTCTATAAATTTCGGCAATGGATATTTCGGAACTACAGCAGTAGCTAGTGCAGGAACTAACGCAAGTGGTATAGGAATATTTGAATATGATGTTCCAACAGGTTATACTGCTTTATCAACCAAAGGATTAAATTTATAATTATGGCTTATACTACAATTAAAAAACCTTCGGATTATTTTAATACTAAACTTTATACAGGTAATGGTTCAACAAATGCTATTACTGGTGTTGGATTTCAACCAGATTTAGTTTGGGGTAAAAAAAGAGATAGTGCTGGTCATTCTCAATTATATGATAATGTTAGAGGTGTAAGAAAAATAATTAATAGTAGTTTAACCAATGCTGAAGTTACTGAATCTTCTGGTTATGGATTAGAAAGTTTTGATTCTGATGGATTTACTTTAGGTGCTGACCCATTAGTAGCATCTGGAAGTATTAACGCATCTGGTGGAACATACGCAAGTTGGAACTGGTTAGCCTCAAACACAACAGCTAGTAATACTGATGGAAGCATAACCTCAACTGTTAGTGCTAATACAACAAGTGGATTTAGTATTGTGTCTTATACAGGTACAGGCTCTACAGCAACAGTAGGTCATGGCTTAGGTGTAACTCCTAAGATGATTATTACTAAAAATAGAAGCGTTGTTGAAACATGGAGACCTTATCATGTTGCTTTAGGTGCTGGTCAAGCACTTGCACTTAATGATGTTAATGCTACTGATACAGATGCTGCTTATTGGAGTAATACAGCACCAACTTCAAGTGTATTTACTGTTGGAACAACTGCTGGAACTAATGGTTCTGGTAATTCTATGATTGCTTACTGCTTCGCAGAAGTTAAAGGCTTTAGCAAGTTTGGTTCTTATGTTGGTAATGGTTCTGCTGATGGTACATTTTGTTTCACAGGATTTAAACCAGCTTTTGTTATGGTTAAAAGAACAGATAGTACTGAAAATTGGTATATGAAAGATAATAAAAGAGACCCTTATAATCCAGTATTTCAATCAACTTTAATGGCTAATTTATCTAATGCTGAATATGTCGATTGGACAGGAACAACTATAGATTATCTTTCAAATGGTTTTAAATTAAGAACAACAGATAGTGCAGTAAATGGTTCTGGTGCAACATACATCTACATGGCATTTGCCGAAGAACCTTTAGTGGGAGATAACCCAGCTACTGCTAGGTAATTATGTTCGTATTTACTCACATAATCACCAAGAATCTAACTTTGTTAGAAGCAAGATAATGAAATTTGTATTAGCATTTACCATGTGTTCTGCGATCACAGGTTTTTGCAATAATACAATGACACTCCCAAATAAATTTAATACATGGTCTGAATGCGTTGGTGCAGGTGGAAAATTGATAGTTGATTTTTCAGTAAAATTAGAAGATAGAATCAATAAGGATAAAATGTATATGAACTATTTTTGTAATGAGATTGAGACCAATGAGAAAGACAGTTAAAAAGAAATCAGTATCTGTTCCACCTAGTGAGCTAGTAGGCTATAGGTTATCTTCGCATGAGAAAGTCTGTGCGGAAAGAATGAAAACTCTATTCAATGCAATCGATGAATTAAAAAAAGAAGTTAAAGATCTAAGAACCGACATGAACAAAGGTAAAGGTGCGGTTAATGTTTTGATCTTCCTTGCAGGTTTAGTTACTGCTTTGGTAGGCTTCTTTAAATACAATGGCTAATAACAATCGTAGAAAAACTGCTATCACAGGATTAACTTCTGAGCTTACTGCTCAACTTAGACTTGCACAAGATCCTAATCTAATAGTATTCGCACCAGTTGGTGGGTTAGGTCCAATAGATATTGTTACTTTAAATATGACAACAGGTGAGTATACTGCTTATGATGTTAAGTCTAAAAACTATAGGAAGGTTGACAGCTATCTTGCAAAGGATGGCTATAGAAGAAAACTTAAAGGTAAGTTTATTAATAGACACACAACTAAGGAACAAAAAAAATTAAATGTTAAAATAATATACGAATGAATTTATCTAAGAACTTCACATTAAAAGAACTCACTAAATCTGATTTTGCAATCAGAAATAATATACCTAATGAACCTAACATGGATCAGATTGTAAAACTAAAAGAGCTATGCAATAAAATATTACAACCTGTTCGTAATCATTTTGGTCCAGTAACTGTAACCTCTGGATTTAGATCTCCAGAACTTTGCGTTAAGATTGGCAGCTCACTTAACTCCCAACACGCAGAAGGAATGGCAGCAGACTTTGAAGTAGCAGGAGTTGACAATGCCGATCTTGCTTATTGGATTAAAGATAACCTTGAAGATTGGGATCAAATGATCCTGGAATTTTACACTCTTGGCGAACCTAACTCTGGATGGGTACATTGTTCCTACTCTGATAAGCCACGAAAACAATTCTTGAGAGCATTCAAAGAAGGTGGTAAAACAAAATACAAACCAATCATAGGAGACATAAGATAATGTGGTTAAGTGCAATCAAATTAGCAATCGATGCAGGTAGTCATATTTATAAGAATAGACAAAAGACTAAGATGCTGATGTCTGATGCTCAGATGAAACACGCAGAGATGATGAGCAAGGGTGAGTTGGAATACTCTGGTAAATTATTAGAAGCTAGACAATCCGATTGGAAGGATGAATTTATTTTAATTTTATTGTCAGTACCAATCGTAATGCTTGGCTTTGCTGTATGGTCAGACAATCCAGAACACATGGAGAAGATGAAACTATTCTTTGAATACTTTTCTGATCTACCTTTTTGGTATCAGACTATATTCGTGGGTGTCATAGCAAGTGTCTATGGTCTTAAAGCAACAGATTTAATTAAGAGGAAATAATGAGCCAACAAATACCTACAATGTTTGTATCACAATACAGTAAAAAGAAACCTACACTTCTTGCTCAGCAAACTGGTAAGAAAAAGAAAAGAAAAACTAAGAAGAAAAAGTAATGGCTAAACAAAAATTTACACATTTTGTACCTAGAGATAAGCCACCTAAAAGACCAAGAAGGCACAAAAAAAATCTTAACAAATCAGAGAAGAGAAGCTATAAGAAATACAACAGACAAGGTAGGTAAGTATGTTGGATAAATTATTATATAAGTTCTTTGGTATGATCGATGATTACATTGCTTGGGTTGAGGATCAGTTTACAAAATCTAAAAAGAAAAAGAGAAAAAAGAAATGAGAGACACTAAATTATTAGATCGATTTACTGAACAAAGTAATAAGAAACATAAAGAGATGGAACTATTTAAGAAATTAAAACAAGAAGTTAATCATGGTGCTAATGGTACTCAAGATTATATAATTAAAAAAGGTATTA
>Ga0222715_10000462_pt1 | contig 40274 bp, 40 predicted proteins | sample C33_9DmetaG_FD_165056 | JGI IMG/M metagenome (GOLD analysis project Ga0222715, IMG submission 165056) | Estuarine water microbial communities from San Francisco Bay, California, United States - C33_9D | ecosystem: Environmental > Aquatic > Marine > Unclassified | place: USA: California...
TGATATTATTAAGACAAACAATAGTATTATTGATAAAATTAATAAAGGAGCATCAGAAGATACTATTAAGTATATTACTATGCTTTTACAATATCACGTATTTACATTTATTAATAATCAAATACCCGGTCTAGCTCCTTCACAGCAAAGAAATGGGCGTAAACTTAAATCAGTGTCCGACCGTATGAAAAAGAAGGAGGGCCGCATCCGGGGTAATCTCAATGGTAAACGCGTAGATCAATCTGCCCGGTCTGTTATTACGCCCGATCCGTATATCAGTATTGATGAATTGGGTGTTCCAATTAAAGTAGCAATTAATATTACTTTTCCAGAAACAGTTAATCAATATAATATTGATAAAATGCGAGAATTGGTAATGAATGGTTCGGACAATTGGCCGGGGGCGAGATATATCAAGAAAAACAATACAACAATCAATCTAAAATATTCTCGCAATCTTGAACAAAATGCGACTGAGTTAAAGTTTGGGGATGTTGTACATAGACATCTTAAAGATGGTGATTTTGTATTGTTTAACAGACAGCCTTCTTTACATAAAATGTCTATGATGTGTCATAAAGTAGTTATTATGCCATATCAAACGTTTAGATTGAATGTTCTCGATACCCCACCATATAATGCGGATTTTGATGGAGATGAAATGAATCTGCATTGCCCTCAAAGTGTACAAACGATGAACGAATTAATGGATATTGCAGCTGTACCTTATATGATATTAGCGCCAAGAGATGGTAAACCAATTATTGAAATAGTCCAAGATACATTATTGGGTTCGTATAGATTGACCAAGGATATTACAAAAATTCAAGATAAAACACTTGCAAATATTCAAATGGTTAATAGTTATTTTGGCGGTAGTTTAAAAAACCCTGATAAAAAATATACATATACAGGAAAGGAGGCGTATTCGCAAATATTGCCACCTGGTCTTTACATAAATAGAAAAAATAAGAAAGACGAAAGAGTAGTTATAAATAATAGTGAATTAGAAAAAGGTAATCTAGATAAAAATGTATTTCATGGTATTACGACTGGATTGATTCCTGTAATATATCACGATTATGGACCATTTGAAACGCGCAAATTTTTAGATAATACACAACGCTTAGTGTGTAGATGGTTACTTACAGCCGGATTTAGTGTTGGAATTAGTGATTTGGTAACTGATAAAGATACTGATGAAAAGCTTAAAAATAAGATTAAGGAGATGAAAAAGAAAGCTTATGATAAACTTGATGATATCCGTAGAGGTACTATTGATAATAATAGTATATTTAATAATGAAGAATATATTGAACGCGAGATCATTGGTATTCTAAATGAAACAACAAGCGAGGTCGGTAAGATTGGTTTATCTCAAATTGACGAAAATAAGAATAGGATGATTAATATGGTTAAATCGGGTTCAAAAGGTAAGGAAACAAATGTTGCTCAGATGATTGCATGCGTTGGACAACAAAATGTAGATGGTAAACGAATTACATATGGGTTTACTGATAGAACACTTCCACATTTTACCAAATATGATGACGGTCCGGAAGCGAGAGGGTTTGTTAAAAATAGCTTTATTACCGGGTTATCACCCCAAGAAGTTTTCTTTCATGCTATGGGTGGTCGTGAAGGTCTTATAGACACTGCTGTTAAAACATCTGAAACCGGATATATTCAACGCAGATTAGTAAAAGCGATGGAAGATTCAAAAATACATTATGATAATACAGTCAGAACTGCTATTGGTTCTATTATTCAATATATTTATGGTGAAGATGGCATGGATGGATGTAAGATTGAAGTACAATTTATTAATACAATTGATAAAGAATTATTAGAAATAGATCAAGAATATAATTTGAAATCAACTGATAATGCATCAATTCACATGACAAAAGAAGCATTTGATAGTATTAGTAGCGACACCTATAAAAAGTGTAATAAACATTTTGAAGAAATGATCGAAGACAAAGAGTTTTTGATTAAATATGTATTTAATGGTGAGAAAAAGAAGTTTATCAATTATCCAATTCCATTTGACAGAATTATTAATAATGCGAATAAACGCTTGCAATCAATTGGTGTTGAAGCATTTAAAACGGATTTAAAACCAGATTATATATTAACTACTATTGATAAACTTAAAAAAGAGTTATTTATCAAAAATAATTTGCAAGGAATGAAATTCTTTCATATCTTGTTGAGAATTCATTTAAATCCCAAAAAATTAATATTTTATAATCATTTTACAAAAGAAATATTTGATTGGATTGTTGAACAAGTTAGCGAATATTTTAAGCAGGCTATTGCACAACCAGGAGAAATGGTAGGAATAGTTGCCGCTCAAACAATTGGAGAATTAGGTACTCAAATGACACTTGATTCATTTCATGTGTCAGGGACAGCAGCTGCTGTGAAAGCCACATCTGGTGTACCGAGACTTAAAGAGATCTTATCGGCCACAAAGAAAACAAAAACTCCGACTTTAATAATCTATATGAAACAAGATGTTGCTAGTATTGTTAACCCTGATATGAATGAAGATGGTGAAATTACAGATTCGCGTATTGATATTACAAAGAATCATGCAATGAATATCAAAAATTCAATAGAAATTACAAAATTATCTGATATTCTAGAATATAGTGAAATCTATTGGGATAATGGTGAATATTATGATACAAATATTGAAAAAGACCAGGGTATTATGAAGGTATATAAAGAATTTGAAGAAATTGAAAGCAATACATGTAAAGCACGTAGTAGTTCTCCATGGGTTCTAAGATTAGTATTCAATAAATCTAAAATGAATTTATTTGGGCTTAAAATGATTGATGTTTATACTAAATTGAATTTAGCCTACGATAAATATATTGATTGCGTATATAGTGATGATAATGCCGATGAGTGTATTTTCAGAATAAAATTAACAGAGTTGGCATTGAAAGAGATTGATGATAAAGACGAAATAGCTACAATCAAAGCGATTGAACACAATATTGTATATCAAATTATCTTAAAAGGATACAAGGGTATCAAGAAGGTATCCTTGAATAAAAAGAAATATACTAAATACAATGAAGAAAATAATAAATTTGATAATATTGTTGAATGGGTTCTTGATACTGATGGTACCAATTTGATTGATATATTGGCTAATCCAAATATTGATTCAACAAGAACTATTTCTAATGATATTCGTGAAATTTATGATACTCTTGGTATTGAAGCGGCAAGAAATGCATTATATAAAGAGTTGGTAGCGGTTACGAGCGAAGGTTCAATGAATTATAGACATATGTCTCTATTGATTGATACGATGACTTATAAGGGACAATTGATGTCTATTGATAGACATGGTATCAATAGAGGTGATATTGGACCATTAGCCAAATCATCATTTGAAGAAACGACAGATATGTTAATTAATGCAAGTATATTTGCGGAATATGATAAGGTTAATGGTGTGTCTGCAAATGTTATGCTGGGTCAACAACCACCCTGTGGTACCGGGGATAGCAGAATATTAGTAGATGAAGAACACATGATGGAATTATTGAAAGATTTTGAAGATAAAAAAGAAGAATTAGAAGCTATACAAGAAGAAGATGAATCAAATGAAATATTCAATAAATGTGTTGAAAGTGATTTAAATGTTCACTTTGATTTAAAGAAAAAAGATAGTAGATGCTATAAAATACCAGAACAAAAAGTTAAAATTATATAGGTGTAGTTGACGTAGATGATGATAGTTCGTTTGATAATGTTGAATCTAAAATTTTATTTTTAATTTCATCGGGAACATCATATAAATCCATATATATTATATCTTTTATTTCTGTATTTTTAATTATATAATAACTTATATTTGTTTTTTCAATCTTTCTATATAACATTATTAAAGGTCGTTCCATAATATTATTTTCTGCTCTAAATACGGATGTCGTTATATTTAGATCTTTATCTCCCGCTCTTTTATCAACCTTAACTCCTTTACCATATTCTGATCTATTATGTATTAATAATATAGACACATTTAATAATTTTGCAATATTATATATTTCTATATCACCCGGATATTTAATTGTACCATTTGTTACTATATTATTTACTATTTTATATCTTTCATCAAAAGAACTTTTATCAAAATAAGTTTCAAGAAATATCTTAAAAGTTTTAAAGGATTTTTTTGTTTTATTAATACTATTCATTTCCTTAACATATGCTTGATAGAATTGGGGATCCTTAAATAATTTTTTAATTCTAATTTTTTTATTTTTATCAAAATTATCTTTATTGAAAACGTCTAAATAGTAATTATTAGATTTTTCTACAACATCATTATATGAAACAATATTTATATTTAACAATTCTAATAAATAATTGCATAACTCGTTAATATAATTATTTTTATAATCAGTTTTGATATATCTTAATTTGTACCATATCTTCTTTTTATATTTAGTCCATTTAGTATTGAGAGAATTTTCTTCACCAATAAATATATCTGGTAATTTTTTATCAGAGACTTTGATTGAATCTAATAACTTGTAGTATTCAACGGTTTCTTCAATATTGCTTACATTATTTGGCAGAGCTTCATGGTATTTTATTATTGATAATGGTATTTTATCACCTATCGCATATTGTGTAAATAGTAATTCCTTTCCATTATCTTTTATTTTATTTGATAATTCATTAATATAATCATATTTTGAAAATAATAATGATTTATTATACCATTTTTTAATATTTGCTCTTGATGATAATGGTATTTCTTCAATAATTATTTGAATATCTCTAATATCTTTTGAATTATGCGATGATGATTCAAACTCGCTCAATAAAGTCTTGACAATTTTTCTTCTTGACTTATTACATAATGCTTTATAATATTCGTCAGTAAACTTCTTATTTAAAAGCTTATTTTTCACCAATAATCGCATTTTTTCTAATTTATTTATTTGTTTATCATTCTTTTTGATATATTCATTATAGTTATTTCTATTATTAAACGGTAGTATAAAATTATTGTTAACAGTCTCGTATTTCTCATCGACTATCTTTATTTTAGTTCTTGCTATTTCCTTTGTATCTAATACCGTTTTGCCAATTTCAATACTGAATCCTAGTTCCTTTATATTTTCAAAACCTTTTTTAAACTTTTCAAATATGCTTTTAACAATTTTTATATCATATTCCTTATCAATTATGTCATCAATGAAAATAACATTTTTTATATTATATTCTTTCATTAACAATGGTAATATTATAATAGATTGTTTATTAAATCGTAACAACATTTTGTTTTTTAAGATAATTTTGTCAATTGTATAATCTGTATTTATTATAATTGATTCAAAACTAAACAATTCGCTTTCTTCTTTCAATAACTTATGTAAGGCATTTATATTATCTTTATTTGTAAATATTCCTATATCATATTCATCAAACTTATTTTTATTAGTACAATTTATCAATATATCTTTAATAACATTATATTCTTCCAAATTAAATATTTTCTTATCACTTTTCATATTAATTGTTCTTGATATTAATGGTTCATAATGATTATTTTCCTTTATTATCATAATAAATTTGGGACTTTTATCTAAATACGAATATAAATCTATATATCTCGTATAGTAAGGACATATCATATTTATTTGAATATTTCCATTTATTTTTTCTATATCCCATAGTACAATTAATTTTTTATATAAAATCGCTACTAATGAATTAAGATATTTGATAGTTTTATCAAAAGGATAATTATCAGCCTTCAAGTATTTAATAAATTTTAAATACGATTTATATATATATAAATATCTTGACCTTTTATAATTGGCTATTTTGGAATTATCACTTGATTCTGGTAAATCTAAATCTATATTCTTAAAATTTTTATTCATCTTTATAAAACTATTATACATTTCCATATTATCACTTGCTACAATTGGTTCTAGTTCAACGAAATCTTTACATACATTACCATTATCAAGAGATATAAATGTTATTATGTCTAATTTATCAATAATATCTTTAATAAATTCGGCTTTTGTCTTTCCTAATAAAAAAGCAACAACATTAATAATGCAATCGTATTTACTCGTGATATCTTTTTGATTTATTATACTTTTTCTTAGTATACATTCCCTTTTATTAATATTATTAGGAGAAAGACATTGCTTATTATAATCACTATAATTATCGGGTTTTAATATTTTATACAACTCTTTTGATATATCACCATATCTCCCTTTACATGGTAGTGGTATTTTATTCATTATATAATTCTTATCATCATCATCTAATTTGTCTGAAACTTTTGAATCGGGTTTTTTGATTGATACCTTAGCTGGCTCTATTTCCTTAGGTTTTTTCTTACCACAACATGGTAAATTAATATTTTTTATTAAATATGCATATCGTGGTTTATTTGAATTTTTCATATCTTTATTCATTTTCATTGGTTCTTCATTTTCACCAGGGCATTTTGGATTTTCTAAACTTTCATCTAATGGTATTTTACTAATCGGACACCACAATCTTGGACATGTATAATAATTCTTTATATCCGGTTTACTACCATATTCAATAATATTATCAAAATATTTATCGTAACCTTTTTTTTTAATTTCATCTAATTCCTCTTTTGATAGGACCACTGGCTGATGTTCTTTTTGGCATTTACGTGATTTATTATTATCTTTGTATAATTCTTTGTCTGCGTTTCGCAAACGATTTATTAAGTAGTTTTTAAATTCAGCATTTTCAACACCACCTCCACCACCCTTGGCAAAGTCCAAGTCATCAAAATCCTCCTCGTCAATTGAATTATCATCAGGAGATTTAGAAGAGCTTTGTTTAGGAGGTGGTTCAGGTGTTTTGTCCTTTTTCTTAATTACTGGTTTCTTTTCTATAACACGCGTTTGTTCTATTATTTTATTAAGCCAAAATTTAATATTATCTAATTCGTAATATGATTTGCAGTTTTTAATATCAACTTCGAAACCACTTCCACTTTTTTTAACAACAATATAAGTACCTTCAATTATATTTGGGTTTTTATCTAAGTTATTAAATCCAATATCACCAATAATCTTTAATTCTTGTTTTACCAATTCAACAGATTCTATTTTTGTATACCCAAATTGCATTAATTCCTTTACTATATCATCTTCCGACATACCAACTATTAATCTAGATTTGATATATGCTGTAACATCAAATTTATTATTCAATATATCATTAACTCTTTTGTAGCTATAATATCCACTATTCCTTTTATTTTCGTTTTTAAATATTATAGCTTCAAATATATTAGAATATGTCCCTATTTTTTTAATTAAAGTTGGATATTCTATATTATCAACCATAAACTTAACTCTTAAATTGATATCTTTTTCCTTAAAATCTGTTTTGATATCAATATATTTTTTTATATATTCTATAAAATCTTTTTTATCACTAATAATATTTGCCCATTTATTACCATTATCTATGGGATATTTAAAGTTAATAATTGCATTGGTATCTGAAATAGATATTTTAGATGTTTTTCCTTTATAATAAATATTTAATAGTCCATCCTTCGTATTTAGTAAGTTAAAAATAAATGCTAGTTCTTTTTCATTTGTAAAAGTGTGTTCTTTAAACAATTTGTATATTGCATTATTATTATTTATTAATTGTATAATTTGCATATTTTCATCGGTTTCTAGTTTATCAAATAATATCAGTAAAGACTCTATGTTATCTAATTTTATTTCAAAACTGACATCGTTATATTCTTCTAATGATAATTTAGCAAATTTAATATCCTTATTATATAAATTAATTAGCGGTTCTTCATTTTTAATCAATTCTTTAACTCGCTTAGTGAACTCTGGTAGTTTTATTGATTTATCAAAATAATATTTTATATCATATTTAAAATCGCTATAAAATACTAAATTAATTTCTGTTTTTTTGAATAGTTTATATTTGTTTGATATATTTATAGGTTCTTTTAAGGTCTCCGAATTTCTATCTTTTGATTTAAATGGGTTTATGTCATAGCCTTTCCACTTAATTGTTTCTATATCATATAGTAAATTCTCCTCATCCCAAAAATAAAAGGGCAATTCTATATCTTTATCTTTTTGTAATATATAATATACTATTTTATTGAGTGCATCTTCATAATTATTATCTTGAAATATATATTCGTTAATTATGATATAAGTAGATTTATATACATTTAATTTGTTAGCATCAAAAACATAAGTTTTATATTGTGTTTCAGTTAACCATCTTTTTACATAAACGGGCTTTAATAATTCCATTTAATATGTATATTATCTAATTAAATAATATATTATTATAGAGTAGTAATTATTCAAATAAAATGTTTCATTCTGTAACGTTAGTCGACGGATTAATTAACGAATTAAATAAAGCTAATAATTTTGTTAAAGATGAAAAAAAAGATAATGCGGGAATAATAGATACATTTATAACATCATTAAAAAAAGAAAACTTTTCCGACGATTCAAGTATTAATAATATAAAAGATGCTCTTGAAGAAAGAGAAGAGCAAAGAGAAAGTGACGATGAAATTATATTAGGTATAGAACCAGAAGAAAGCACCGATGATAAGCCAGAAGAAAGCACCGATGATACAAAAAAAGACAAAGAAGATACAAAAGAAGACGAAGAAGATATCATGAGCAAATTTAAATGGGTACTGGTAAGTATTGTCTCATTTGTGATTTTTCTAATTATTGGAGGAATAATATATTGGTTTTTTTCTTCACAACCAAAAGAAACTATTATTCCTCCAAACAATCAATTAAATACTATGCAAAAACCACCTGAAAATGTTCAAGAATATTCATATTTACCATTTATGAATTCTACTTCTAATGTAAATGATGAAAATGTTAAAATACAACAAGCTCAAAGAGTAGAAGCAGAAAGAATAGAAGCTCAAAGAGTAGAAGCAGAAAGAATAGAAGCTCAAAGAGTAGAAGCAGAAAGAGTAGAAGCAGAAAGAGTAGAAGCAGAAAGAGTAGAAGCAGAAAGAGTAGAAGCAGAAAGAGTAGAAGCAGAAAGAGTAGAAGCAGAAAGAGTAGAAGCAGAAAGAGTAGAAATGGCACAGCAAGAACAATCTAAAAGAGAAGAAATTGCTCTGCAAGAACAAGAACAATCTAAAAGAGAAGAAATTGCTCTGCAAGAACAAGAACAATCTAAAAGAGAAGAAATTGCTCTGCAAGAACAAGAACAATCTAAAAGAGAAGAAATGGAAAGAATAGAACAATCTAATAGAGAAGAAATGGAAAGACTCAAAAAAGAAGCAATTTATAATGCTAATAATCAAGAAAATGAAGATACTTCATCATCATCGTCATCATCGTCATCATCGTCATCATCGTCATCTAGTAGATCTTCTTATAATAAAAAAGTTGAACAAAAAATAGGCGGTTTAAAAAGACAATATAAAAAAAAAGCTAAATAATTCCCTTATAATATTCTAATTTTTCTTTTATAAAATTATTTAAATAAAATCCAATATACACTCCTATTATCAATATTATCAGAGTTATTACAGAGTTAGAAAAAATATAATATATTAGATATATTATAAGTACAATAAGTGGATAATAATTACTTATTTTTTCAAAATATAATGATAAATTTTCCATTTAATTATATGAAATAAAATAAATTATATTATAAGAGGTTTAATGTGTCCGACGCGAATATTTGTATTAATCATAATTTGATAACCTGCTTTATTAATATTCTTTGAAAAAGCAACATCTTCACTACATATATCTCTAATAATTTTACCATCATCACATTCAATAACTTCAACTTCTGAATCAAAATACGGATATTTCAATTTATCAAGCACCTCCTTTTTGATTGCCATAAATCCCATACCAGAATACACGACAGGGTAGTATTTAAATTCCGTTTCTTTTTTCCACTCTTCAATCTCATTAGGGGTGCAAAATTTAAAACTACCATTTTTCTTAAAATGATCTATATCCCAGTCTTTTACAAAAGCATAATTTGTCAAATCCGACATTCTATACATACCCGCCACAACCGGGTGCTGTTCAGTTGATTCAATTAACTCTACGACTTGTTCGGGAGTAAATACAATATCGCTGTCAATTGTAATCCATATATCATAATCCTGATTATTAAATGGTTTCTGGTCTTCTCCACGAAGAGTATCTAATCCCAATGTATGCATTCTTACAAACGATACAAATGAACCAGTTGATGGAGATATCATAATATCATATTTTCGCATATCCCATAATTTACTAATAGTCGCAGTCCAGGCTATTAAAAATTTAGAACTAAAATTATCCCCCGGAAGCGCAAATATAATTTTCTTCATCTTAGGTAATTCGCTATTTTTATTTTCTATTACTTTATTCTCGTCGCCCATATACACATTTTATCTATATATATTCTTATATAATTTCATAAAATATTTGTGTAAAATCCATATAAAATATACTTACATAATAATAGATAAGTTTAAATGTCAGATAACGACATTATATATAATATTGAGATAGATTCTTTTTCACCTCGGTCTTCTCAACCTAATAAAATTAATAAGATTTTAAAACCACATCAACTTGCGTGTCTTTACAAAGCTATTCATATGGAAAATGTTGGATCAATAAATTATAAAATAAAAAAGAATAATATAAATTTGTCCACATCTTCATCCGATATGAATTACGACAATGTTAAAATATCAACTAATATTGGTATTCTAGGAGATATTGTTGGTTATGGAAAAACATTATCTGCATTATCTATAATTGCACATAATCCTTTGAATAATATACACATTAATAATGTTATGGTTAATAGTTATCACAGTAATAAGGCTTATAATTATTTTACAGCAATATCAGATAATAAAAAAACTCCAAATATTCAAGAAATGATTAGTTCAACTTTAATTATAGTTCCACGTGGGCCTGTTTATGTCCAATGGGAAAAAACATTGAGAGATAATACTACTCTTAATTATATTGCGATTGATAGTTTGACCTATATCAAAAAGAATTTACCGGAATATAATTTAAATAATGAAAGAGAAATAATAGATTATTTTAATAAGTATGATGTTGTATTAATAAAAAATACAACGCTGTCGCGATTTTTGGATTACTATAACAATAATTATAAAGCTAAATTTATAAATAGATGGAAGCGTATTATAATTGACGAATGTCATGATATTATAAACAAAATAGAAATTTTCAATTATTTATTTATATGGTTGATAAGCGGTACTTATATGAATATTTGTGATAAATACTCATCAACGTCATATTCACAATACTATAATATTAAGGATATATTGAAGGAAGAATATATTGATTATTTACTTGTAAAATGTGATAAGAAATTCGTGAAGGAAAGTTTTAAGATACCTGCTATGGTAGAAAAATATTATTTATGTAAAATGTCTAAATATTTAAAAGCAATTAAAAATTATATTAATCAAAGTGTTTTGGAAAAAATTAATGCAAATGATATTTCTGGTGCAATTAAGGAATTGGGTGGGAAAAATGATACAGAGGAAGGTATAGCGAAATTGATATGCGCTGATATGAATAAATCAATTTATAATAAACAAAAAGAACGCGATTTTGTATTGGGTCTTGATATATCAAGTGAACAAAAAGCAAATAAAATTAAAAATATAGATAACGAACTAAACATTTTAGCAGAAAAACTTAAAGATTTGACGGAAAGAATTACAGAAATAAAAAATAAGACTTGTTCCATTTGTCTAGATAATATAAAAAATCCAATTTTGCTCGATTGTACTCATATATTTTGTGGTTCATGTTTAATGCAATATCTTAATAATGCCAGTATTACAAATAAAAGATGTCCCGAATGTAGATGTGAAATTAAAAGTACAGAAAATTTAACAGCAATCGTATCTAATAAAAAAGAAGATAAAAATGAAATAATAAATACTAATAAATATGATTTACTTGGTAAAGGAATACTAAATAAGGAAGAAACCTTATTGGAATTGATCAAAAATAATAAAAATGGTAAATTTATTGTATTTAGTAGAGTTGATTCATTTACAAAAATAATTGATGAACTAGATAAACATAATATAACGCACTCTTTACTCAAAGGTCATACGTCGCATATGATGAAAGTATTAAATGATTTCAAATCCGGTAAAGTTAACGTCATATTATTAACTACTCAATATGCTGGTTCAGGTATAGATATTAGTTGTGCAACTGATGTTATTATATTACATTCCATGGATATTGATAAACAACAAGCTATTGGCAGAGCTCAACGCGTCGGTAGGCACGAATCTTTAAATGTTCATAATTTATGTTATGATCATGAAATTCCTTCTTTATAATATATACATTAATTAGAATATAATATGGAAAAAGGAGGTTTCTTACCTAAAAAATTAATGAATATTTTTAGAAATGCTAAACGTCGTATGCTTCCAAAGCAACGCGGTATATCAAATATATCAAAGGGCGATAGTGTTAGTAAAAGTGATATTAATATAGAATCAAGCTATATTATAGCAGTAACATATAAATCAGGAACAAAACGCGTTTATAATGATGTGAAAATTAAGGAATATAAAAAGAACTTTATTTCATTCGTATATAATAAAGATTATGAGGCATTTAAAAGAAGAGATAATACTTCACCAAAACCCCATACTATACGCGATTTTGCAAATATAAAATTTTACAATACTAAAAAAAATAAACCTATTTCACTATCTGACATATCTGATATAAAACTAGGTAGTTCTAAAAAAAGTACATCTAAATTAACTCCTAAAAAATCTACTTCGCGAACTATGAGTTTGCAAAATAGGGTTATGCCAGACCCTGTATTTAATACAAGTGAAGGGTTCCTTACTAAAAAAAGTAGTAAGAAAAAATAAAAAATTGATTTATTTTTATGACTTTAATTATACAATATTGAAAGAATCGCATAATAAAATGGTAGATGTTATGAATGCACTGATTAGGCCGTCCTCTACACGGAGGACTAAGCGACAAAAATATAGAGACGGAACGGAAAGTTTTGATGAAAAAGTATTAGGCGTGTTTACATCAAAATATTTTGAATGTAATGATAATATGATCCCGCGTTATTCAAGTGATAAACAAAGAGATTTTCTTCAAATTGCAGCAAAAATTGCTGATAAATCTCCAATGTATCCTCATAAACATGGTGCTATAATTGTTTATAAAGATAAAATTATAGCATCTGGATATAATTATTATATGGGAGATTTCAGTATTCACGCAGAAGTTGCTGCAATTTCTAGAATAAAAAGAAAACAAAAACATATCCTTCGTGACTGTGATATATATGTTGTTAGAATAGGTCCCAAGCGTCTTAATAATCCATTGAAATATTCTAGACCTTGTCCGAATTGCCAAGATACCATTATTAAGAATAATATCAAAAATGCATATTATTCTACTTCTTATGAATATGACGATATCCGAAGCACAATTCATAATAAAAACGTGTGTGATTGTAATTTTACATAATTATAAGGTTAACGATACTTTTGGTATAATTCTTTTAATATTCTTTTTAACGATCGTTTGTCTATCTTCTTCAAAAATCTGTTTGAGTAAATCTTCCCCTGATAAATTATTATATTGCATTATTTTTGTTTTGATATCATTCATTTTGATTGGCACTTTACACTCCTTTACATTTGTTTTAATACGACCATGTTGCGTATTTAAATCATTATATTTGTAATTAAACATAAATTGTTCAATTTTTCCATTTAATACTCTCTGATAATTTTTTCTTTCCTTTATAGCTGTTTGTAATTTTCTTATTTGGTCGTCATATTTAAACCAATCATTAACAAGATTCTTAAAAGTATCTAATTCTTCTGTCGTGGGCTCTATTCGCTCTTCATTAATTACATCGTCCACTATTGAAGCAGATTCGGTCATTCTTAATACTAATAATATTATATGTAATCCTTAAATTATTTTTTTAAAAAAATTATTGAATTCTCTTGCTTTTTTTTCACCATCATATTCACTTATCATTTTCCCTTTGCTATATTTAATAATTGTTGGAAATCCTATTATATTTTTCTTAAATTTAACGCGCAAATATTTGATATCATTAGCTTCGGCGTTAATTATTATTACATTATTATCTTTAACGTGTTTGTTAGTTACTCTTTTCCATAATGGCATTAAATCTATACAATATCCACATGTATTAGAATGATATAATACCACAACGTTATTATGTTCAATTAATATTTTATTGATATCTTTTTTGTTTAAATCTGTTAAATTATATATCATTCTATTTAGTTATTATTTTTTATTTAGTTAATAGTAGAATTATGAATAGTTATTATTTATTGGACTGTGATGAAAACTATAATATGAGTGATATTAGTACTAAACTATCTTGTGATAATATGTCAAAATTATCAAAAGATTATACTTTAAATCAAAATAGAAACTTTTCTGATAAAATACAATTAGAAAGATGCGAATTTAATAATAACTATCACAATAATATATATGATATTAAAACAAATGAAAGTGAATTAAATAAAGGGTTCTCCGTTAATAAAAAGAGTTGTTTATATAAAAGACCATTATATAACGATGGGGAATGGGTAAATCAATATGACTTATCTAATACTTATAAAAATAGTATGTTATCCGGTGGATTATTTAATTACCAATCCAAAGCCAAAACTAATTCTATTTATAACAAATGTAATGATAATGATAATTTCTCATATCTAGGTGAATGCAAAAAAGGGCCATTTCATATTTTTACGCAAAATTTCACTAATAGTTATGATAATTGTGTATAGTAGCATAATAATCTTCAATAAACATTTTAATAATTTTATATTTATCTTGACTTATTTTTCTTCCTAAATCTGTTTTAATATGTTGCATTAAAATTGTTGTGCGATGTTCTATATTTTTAATAATAGTATCAATATTATTATATTTATTTATTATACCATATGAAAAATATCTGGATATTCCCATTGAACCCAATGATTCTATTCTATCCGCGTCTCTTATGCAATCTAGTTGTTTATTTAAGTTATAATCAATACATTTAGTATGTGAATTTTTGATTTCAATTTCTTTTGATAAACTTATATTACATGCCAAATAAACTACTTTATTCGTAGTATGTATATCAACAATATTTTGAAAGAAACTTCTTAATTTATCTTCTTGACATTCTCCATTACTATATTTGTGGTCGCATATATCATGAACAAGTGAAGCTAATATTACTTCAAATATTTCCGTGTCATTTAAATTTTCTGATATTGCTATCTTCGTTGCTAAAAACTTAACTCTCAATGCGTGACTAAAATTATGTGATTCATCATATTTATCCATGATTTCTTTCGCAAATAATTCTGTTTTATTTATTATTTCTATATCCACGAGATAATTCATTTATCTAATTATCTTATGATAATTGTAAAAATAACAATATTTTTATATAAAAATTGATATATTACAATTTATTTAGACTGTAATGGCAACTAATTATGTTGGCGCGCATATTAGTCGTGAAAAAACTATTATAAAAACTATGGAAAATATTAAAAATGCAGGAGGTAATAGTTTACAAATTTTTGTATCCAATCCTAGAAGTACTTCACTTGTCAATATTGAAAATTATTTGACTATATCATCTGACATTAAAAAATATCTAAAAGATAACGATTTTAAATTAATTATTCATTCACCATATGTTATTAATATTGCGAGTGAATTAAAGATAAATAAAAGGGTTCTTCCTATCGAAGAATGTTATTGGATAAAATTAATTTTACATGAGTTAATAATTGCTGACCTAATTGGGTCAGAAGGAGTCGTATTGCATGTCGGCAAGTTTGTAAAACAATCTTATAAAGATGGACTTGATAATATGAAAAATTCTATCGGATTTATCCTAGATAGCATGATTAATAATGAACTTAATACTAAATTAATTATTGAAACACCTGCTGGACAGGGCACGGAATTATTAACTGATTTAAATGATTTTGTTGATTTTCATAATAGTTTTTCAAAAGAGCAACAAAGATATATGGGTATGTGTTTTGATACAGCACATACATGGGCACTGGGTTACGAATTAGACGAAGCTTTCAAAATATTATTTAGTAAAAATAATGCTAAAAACGTTATTTTAATCCATCTTAATAACAGTCTCATTAGTAAAGGCGAGAGAAAAGATAGACATGCAGTAATGTTAAATGGTATGATACCGAATGCTAAAATTAACAATTTCATATCATCTTTGAAAAAATACAAGCCTATTATTATATTAGAAACACCTTCACATTGTTATAACGAAGAATTCTCTCATATTTATAAATTATTGTCTTAATCGTCTGCTAAAATCCAGTCATCTGGGCGCAAATCATGTAATTTATTATTTTTATAGTATGGTCCGAACCATACAGAAGGGGCAACTACTAATTTTTTTTTTTTAGCTAGATATGCACCCATCCACGAAAATGTACTATTAGCTATTATAAAATTATCACATGAAGCCATTAATAATATTTGTTTCCAATCAGGAATATTATCTGCTACTTTTTTATAATTCATATTTGGATAATGCTGATTAATAATTTTAATATATTCATTCACAAAATTATTATCAATTTCTTGACAAAACAATAGAATATTATAATCCTTTAACATTACGTCTTTATTAGCTAATTCTTTCAATGCATTTAAATAATACTGCACTGGTTTAATTGGGTGCATATTTTGTAAATTATAATAATTACCTATACGAAAATGTATAGCAATGGTTTTTCTATTAAAATATTCAGGGTATTCATTTTTAATATCTAATATTTTCTTATCAATATCTAAAATTCCTTTAATTTTATTTATATTATGTTTGAAATATTTATCGCTTTGAAAAAAACCTTGTAATACTACATCTTCGTCATATTCTGGTATAGTATTAAAATTAAATTCTTTTTCTTCATATTTCTTAACTATATCGCATGTATCACATACTTTATCCTTTATTTTATCGAACATATTATCCCAATAATATCTCTCTGTTTTAAAGTTTGTTTTATCATAATATATATTATAGTCATCACAATGATCAATATAATATGATAACATATTAAATATCATAAACATCTGGTTACCCAATCCAGAATGTATATTAATGCCTACCTTTTTCATTTTAATATATTATTATAAGATCACTTTATATAAATAAAAATTGATAATATTCATTTTAAATTATTATTAAAATGACTGATAAAACTATTACTATCGCCACGGTTTTTAAACAACGCATTGTGGATATGCCCGATACAATTGAAACCAAAAAGGATATTGAAACTTATTCTAAAAATCTTGTGAAAGAAATTTTGAATGATTTTAAGAAAAAAAATAAAAAAGAAAATGTTGATCTACCAAAAAAACCGCTTAATCCATACCAACAATTTGTTAAAGATATGCAACAAAAGATTAAAGATGAAAATCCCGAATTAGACGCAAAAGAGAGATTCTCTAAAATTGCACAAGAATGGCAAAAGCAAAAAGTAGCTTAGATATTATTAATTATCTTTAATATTGTACCAAATCCTTCTGCTATATTTAATTCATTATTATCGCTCATCATTCTAACATCAAAATGAATCCAATTTTTTCTATATTTTTTTTCTACAAAATTCATAAGAAATAAACTTGCCATAAAATCATCGCTTTTTTTACATTTATATCCACTATTTTTAACATCTGCAATATTAGATTTAATATATTCCATATATTCAAGCCATGGAGGTATTCTTATTATTTTTTCACCAATTTCTAAACATTGTTTGGATGCTATATTAGATAGTTTCTCATTTATAGTAAAATAAGAAAAACTATTATGACAATACACATCACTTGCTGATGTTAAAGTTGATATATCAAAAATGTAATCAGGATTATAATTTTTACATATATATGCTAGGGTATCTGCTAATATCAATCTACCTTCGGCATCAACATTGACAATCTCAACGGTTTGTCCATTATATGCTGTAACTACATCTTTTGGTTTCGTCGACGCGTTTGATACTATATTTTCTACCAAAGGACATAGACATATTATTCTTTTTTTACTATTTTGCTTAACTAAATTATCAAATAACCCAATGCTAATACACGCACCTTCTTTATCCATATGCATATTATTCATAGCTTGAACATTTTTAACAGAGTACCCACCAGTATCTATTGTAACCCCTTTTCCGGCTAAACATATTGTCTTTGTATATTTAAGAGGTTTATATTCTAATATAACAACCCTCGGTTTGTTATGAGAATATCCACCAACCGCATGTATTAAATTTAGTCCTAACTTTTTTATATGTTTGTCGTTTAATATTTTAATATTTACTCTTTTACTCTTTTTGAAATACATCTTAACATATCTTGAAAACTTTTCAGGTGTTATCTTATTTGCCGGTTCATTTATTAAATCTCTTGTAATATTTGCTGAGTTAACAAGACTTATTATTTTATTTTGTTGCTCTTTATAATGTGGTGCGTGAAACATAATATTTCTATTGAAATTTTTTTTTTTATACTTATTAAAAGAATACAAACCTTGAACTATTTTATATATAAAGGCATCAATCTTATTTTTGTTTAAGTTTCTTAAATTGAATATTACTTCTTTATTCATATTCGTGTTGTAATCTATTATGGTATTTATGCTTTTCGACAATTTTATAATATCCAATGATGATTCTATTTTAATATTACCTTTTTCTTCACGAGATGATATATGTATTATATTGCTTTGTTTAGGTAATTTGTTTATAAAACTAATTTTCATCCTATTTAAGCGATATATATTATACTTTTGTTAGTATTAATTCTGAATTTTCAAATTTATATACTTTATCTGCTAATTCAAGAGCAGATTTACGATGTGCTATTATTATTATTGTTATATTCTTATTATTTAAACAATCTCTTATTGTATTTTGAACTGTTTCTTCACATTTTGGATCTAACGCAGATGTAGCCTCGTCAAATATTAATATTTTTGGTTTTCGTATTAATGCTCGCGCTATTGATATTCTTTGTTTTTGTCCTCCTGATAACGAGCTTAATTCTGTTCCATCTATTTTAGTTTCATAATTTTCAGGTAATTTCATAATAAAATCATGAGCATTAGCTTGTTTAGCCGCATATTCTATTTCTTCGTATGTTGCGTTATCGTAACCATATGCTATGTTATTGGCAATTGTATCACTAAATAATATACTATCTTGTGCTACATAGCCTATTTTACTTTTGATCCACTTATTGTCATATTTTTCTATATCAACGTCATCTACTAATATTGTACCTGATTCGGGTGATAAAATACCCGTTAATGTTTTAACTAATGTACTTTTTCCCGAACCAGATTCTCCAATTATTGCTATTTTGTCACCACTATTTATCTTAAAATTAAAATTATCTAAAATATATGTTTCTGATTTTTCATATTTAAATTTAATATTGTTGAATGAAATAGTTCCTTCTATTTCATTTTTTGGTGGTATATAATATCCGCCTTTATATTCATCGGAATCTAACATATCAATTATGCGTTTATATGGTTCTCTGCATTTTATAAATTCATTTTTGAAATGAATAATAGCCTTGACATTCTCATATAAACTCTGGTTATGTAATATAAATGTTATTAGACCATTCATTGTATCTAAATAGCGCGCTGCCAATATTATCGCTATTGTTGTAAATGTTGGTATATTACTGATGAATAACAAATTAATTCCATATAATAATGAGTTTTTCCTATCATATTTCTTTACTTTTTCATGTAATTTATAAAATTTAGTATTGCAATTATCTTCATTCGCATATGTCTTTATCACAGATACATGTGATAATGTTTCATGTGAATATGCATTAATTTCTTTATTCAAATCATCAATACCATTCATATAATATTTGTCTAATTTTTCGTATATATTTGAAATTAATAGATTCAATGGTATAAGGACACATGCTATCCCAGTTAATTTCCATGATATATTAGTTAATAACCAAATTGTAGCTATAACATGTATAGATGACCGCGACATTACATTTATGTTTAAAGATATAAGATCCGATACTGTTCTTACATCATTATTAATATATTCTAATAAACTGCTTACAGGTGTTATTTGATAATATTTACTTCTTTGATTTATAAGTTTATTATATATTATTTTCTTTAATCGGACATTCATACATTTTTGTGAATATGCAAAACACGTACCCCTTATAGATGTTGTTATCATGGCAAGTATATTTGCGTATAATAATTTAAGTAGCCTTTCATTTGAAAAATCACCTTGCATAAGTCTACTAGTATGTTCACTAGCATAAACACTAAAATATGAACCTGTACAACCACATATTAATCCCAATGCTGTAAACTTAACATCTTTATCACATAAGCTAATATATCTTTTAACAATTGACATTCTTATAAATATATTTTAATTAGAAAAGCTTTAAATAATGATTTTATAGTTTTCAGGTAAATTATTGTTATCTTTGATATTAATGTTTTTTAGTTTTCTTTTATCAAAAATGCATTTATTATTTTTAACATTATTTTCAATATCATTTATACAAGCATCTGTATTATGTTCTTGATGAGCAAAGTTTTTGATCTTATTAATTATAAAATCTGTATTACCAAAAAACGATAGATGCCATCCTCCATTTTGTAACAATTTATCATGAAATGCTCTAATATACTCAATTAGTTTCTTATCATTCTTCGCTAATGAAGCATTATACTTAGCCAATGTTAATAGTTTACCTTTAATCCATTGTATATCTTGTTTGCATGTAAAGTTATAATAATAAAAATCCATATCTAATCCATATATGTATTCTTCATTTATTACTATTTTATTATTTTTAATATTTTCTAACAATTTTTTATTAGGTATCTCGTCGCAATCATTAATCATAATGATATCTTTATTATCTAATTCTAATTTTTTAATACCTTTATCTATACAAGCTCTTTGATAATTCTCGTTATCCCATGCATTTTCTGTATTTGGCATATCATTAACAATAATATATGTTACTTTGTCTAAAAATTTTTCATATAGTCGTAAGTTATTTTTAAAGTTGAGTTCTTTTTTATTACCTGCAAAAGTTGATGTAGCTTCTACAATTACAAATTGGTCTACTATATCATACAATTCAGTAAATCTCAATAATAAGATATTATATTCATTGTAAAATATAAAACAGTCTATGATTTTCATTATATAATATAAAAATAAGATACGTCTTTATATGCGTAAAAGGAGTGAAAAAGAGTACATAATTAATAAAAAGGTATAAATTATAAAAAGTTTATAAAAATCATAAAAAAATATAATTATGTACTCTTTTTTTAAAGTAAGTAAATAATAGAAAATAATGAAAAGCACATCTAAGGTATCTTCGAAAAGAGAATCGGGGTCTCTAAATATAGGTAGTCATTCTTCATCATCTGGTAAAAATGCAAAAATTAGAATTATACAAGCAAGCATAAAAAGAAAGCTTTCATTGAATAGAACATCTTTATTAAAAGATAAAGTGTTTTTACCAGAATTATTACTACACGATGATAAATACGCTACTGCTAGCAAAGTACAAAAGTTTCTAAAAAGCACTCTTCTTATAAATCGTTTTACATTAGATATGCGAAATTACTATTACAATTATATGTTGAAAAAATTGCAAAATATAAAACATAATGAATGTTTGGAAGAAAAAAAATATGATGATAATGATGGATTTACAATAAGAAATATTATAAATTTAGAGAAAAAAATAGGCACCGATAGTTTTAATGGTAGTATTTATAAAACAGCAATACGAAATGTTTTTGGAACTTTTCCAATCGCAACAAAATTAATGGAAAATAATAATGAGAATAATACTGAAATTAGATTAATGGAACATATAACTAAAAATCTAATACTAGCAAAGAAATCAAAGCATTTTTTATTAACATATAAAACATGTGTATGTGATATTGTTGATTATCCAGAAGAGAGAGCACTTATTTCAATTAACGAGATAGCAAACGGAGATTTAAATAGTTTAATAGATAACCCTAAAAATGCTAGGAATAGAGAATTGCTATTTAATATAATGTTTCAATGTTTTATATCAGTTGGTACATTTCATAATAGTGCTAATAATGTTCACCAAGATATACACGCGGGTAATTTTTTATGGCACACAAATAATGAAAAAGGTTATTACCATTATATTTTTAATGGCAAACATTTTTATCTTAAATCATGTAAATATAATATTATGTTATATGATTTCGGTTATGCAAATGTAATTAGATCAAAAAAAAGTATATTAAAAATATTGGCCGATTATACAGAAATAATTACATCCTTTTTAAAAAATGAATTTGAAGACGAAGAAGAAACTATTGCCCCTCCAACTGAAGAAATCATAGCAGAATTATATGAGTTAATTGACGTATTGATGGTTGAATATAAAATTATTTCTAAAAAATATGCTGCTACTTCATCTTCCCCTGAATCTAAATCTAAATCATATCAACAAATTTATTTTGATTATATTTTAAATAATATTTTGATACCATATTCAAGTAATAATTTGTTATTAACCGATAAACCTAGTAATGTTATAAATAAAACACCTTATTATATAGATATATAAATAAATGAGTGAAACGAGTACATAATTAATAAAATCTCTTGAATTTCTAAAAGTTTATAAAAATCATAGAAAAATAAAATTATGTACTCGTTTTTTTAATATATAAATAAATAATATATTATAATAATATGACTCCCTTAAAATACTATACTGTATTACCGTATCAATATATACCGTTGTATGCCAATTGCAATTATTTACCAGACTACTTATATAATATAACTAAAAATTACATCTATCTCTCTCAATAATTTCACCAGGCTGAGGTATATAATTATTATTACTTTTATCTATATCTTCTGGTATATTTTCTTCTAATAATTTTTTGTATAATAAATTTTCTATTTCACTATTCATATAATCATCACTTACTTCAAAAGTATTTTCTTGGCTTGTTTTAACGTCACTATCAACAGTACCATACTTCATAGGTACATATTGGTTGAAATCATTTTTATTCATTATATCATATGCGCGATATGGATGTAATACAATTTTATCTTCTGCTATAACACCGATTACCCTTACCATAATTATATTAACAGTAAATCCATTTGATACTGCTACTAATTTAACATGTTTCCCTTGAAACTTTCCCGAACGATATAATATCATATCAATATCAAACATAAGATAATTGCTTTTTTTAATATTGGTTCTATATCTTAGCATAATATCATGTACAACTTGAATATCTCTTTTTTCATCATATCCTGGCAAATCCATTGTACCATCCTCATTTAATGAAGTTGTTATTATTTCTAGTATTTTATTGTAATAGAATAATAGTTTACTTTTCATATTTTCGTCATCTAATGTTTTCGGGTTAATCCAGTTAGTCCATTCATTTCCCTCAACCGCTATTATTATCTCTTCGCAATTATTTTTAAATACTTTCTTCAATTTTTCTGCATATGTTTTGTTATCAAACTCATAATAATAAACATTTTGTGCCTCATGTTTAATATCAATATCATATGGAATACTTGAATTAATGATATGTCTATTCCATGGTAATTCACCAGTATTATTATACATAATTCTAGCATTAGAAGGGTTATACTTAAACAAATTATTATGCCTGATGTTAGATTCGTTCATATTAAAGTTTTCAACAGTTTTATTACTATTTATATATTTTCGAATTACAATAAAATATATTATAATTACTATTATAATTGATATTAAATTAAATGAACATGTTATGTAATTATCATTCATAATAATTATGACTCTCTATAATTTAATAAGGAAATTATTGTGTTTAATTCATTTTTATTTCTATCGCTAAAATCATTTTCAAATACATAATCTGTATTACCATTTTTATCTTCAATATTTGCACAACAATCATAACTTGTTGTATCACTACAATTATAACAAAGAGGTCTATTTACATCAGTATCAATATATTTCTTGAAACCTACGCGTTTAACACCCACCGGTAGTTCACAAAAACCATCATTACAACCTCCCCTATCGTTTGGATAATTTTTATTAGCTTTATAATAAGGACATTCTTCATTTTGAGAACATTTTTTATCCCATTTGCTATAATAATCTTTAACGCTACCATCATATTTATAAAAAGAATCACATTCAAATTTATTAGTTACTTTATCATTTCCATAACATCCATAATTACCTACATTATTTGCTTTATCATAATTCTTATTTACGGCTTCTAGATAATCGTCGGGCATTTTAAGTCGTGTAATAAAATTTTCAACAGATTTTACAATATCCAATGACATAGTGGGTATCAAAGTGTCTTTATTACTTAAATATACGTCATATTTGCGGTCATTTAGATTCTTATTAAAAAGCCCTCTGATATTCCCATAATATTCATTGATAAAAGGATAAAATGGTTTAATCCTATGTATATCAACATCATCAAAACCATTTATAAAATATTTTTGTTCTTTTAGAAAACTCATATAATTACTATCTATGACAACATAAGTAAATAAATAATCAAACTTTACAGAACCACTTTTTAAATCATCAGTACTAAGTTTAATCAAAGTGATTTTAGATATATCTTGTCTATATGCTTTGAGAAAAGCTTGAATAAATAGATAATCGGTCATAGAAACATATGCCAATGCTTTTTTTCGCAGGTCCCATATACATTTAGATATACCTAATCTAATAGTGCTTAAACATACGAATATACCTGGTTTATATTTTTCAGATTCAACTTTATTATTTAAAACATAGTAATTTATATATGGGTCTATAATTACGGTTAATTGTTTATTAATTCCAATAATATCGCCGTTAATTTCATTAGTTAATTTAATATTATCAATTAAATCAGCCATACTATTAGTTGAAACTAATAAGGAAGTTGCCACGTTTAGTTGATTGTCACTTATCAAAGCATTTCCGGTGTTAAAATACTCTTTATTGCATTGGATATTTAGCAATATTATTATAAAAACTATAAATACTAATAATAATAATATATTCAAATTCATTTTTTTCTTTCCTTATTAAAATAATAGATAAAGAATGTTTTCTAGAAGAATTATAACACTTGTAATATATTTAATAATAGTTGCTATAATATTTATAACACAACCGTATATTATGTTCGATAGCGATGGTAATATGAAACATTTTGGTTATAAAATAGATAATGAAACTACTATAATACCTGTCATGTTACTCTTACCATTGCTTGCACTTGTTTTATATTTAACAGTATTAATGATAGAGTTAATATATATATGAACAAATTAATAGACGGTTTTTGTGGTAATCATAAAACATATAAAGAAATATTATTATGGTTGCAAAATTTTAATTATGATAAAAAAATATCAACAGATAGCTGTATAATAGTATCGGGTACGACATGTATAGGTAAAACATTTACAATTAATGCTATTTGCAATTATTTAAATTATGATATAACAACAATAGATAATAATAATTGCTATACGTCATTACAGATGAGGGATATAATACATAAAACGACAAGTTCATCGCTAATGCAACTTCTAACAAATAATATTAGAAATAAGGTTATAATAATTGATAATTTTGATTGTATATTTATCGCTGATAAAACAATAAATGTTTGTTTATTAAAGATATTAAATGAAAATAAACTCAAAAATATCCCTATAATTTGTATTACTAATAATGATATTATAAAGAAAATCGGTGAAATTAAAAAGGTTTGTAAAATATATAGTTTAGATAATCCTAGCTATAATGATATTAAAACATTACTAACAAAAAAAAATATCAAAAATATAGATGAATTATATAGAGCGTCTAATTCTAATTTAGAAAAGTTATTCAATGATATTGAAAATCCAAAAGATGCCTTGGACCTGTTAATAGTAGATGATTATACCGATATAAGTTTTTTGTATAGTAATTATTTTGATAGAGACAAAATTGAAAAAATTGTTAGCAAGGATTCGTGGATGATACCACTGAAATTTCATGAAAACTTAATAAAAGATTTAGCAAATAGAAAAGGAACTTATAAGAAAAAGAACGAATATTATAAGAATTTCATGGAGATGATGTGTTATTATGATTATTATATGTTTAAAAATAATGTTGATGCGTGTATTAATATATTTACCTCATATGTTTATTATTTATCATTATTCGAATATAAAAAGGGGGCAATATCAAGTATGGGGAGTTTTACAAAGATACTAAGCTATTTATCGTTACAAAAAAAAAATATTAAAGCCACATATAATTCTAGTAATTTTCCGCATTATCAAATATCAAATTATCATATAAATTTATGTAACAGAAAATTTATTTCCTTTAATTAGATAATTAAAATAAAAATATGGGAGACGTACAGCCGCAAAATATAAATGATAAAGCAGTTTTAGATAATGTAGGGGATAGCGTTTCATCTGCATTTTCAAGCGCGAAAGATGTAGTAACTGAAAATAAATTAGTTAAAGATACGGGTGCGGCTGTTAGTTCAGTAGCAAAATCCTTAACTAATGCTGTAAGTAATATATCCGTCCAAGAAACAAAAGATGCTATTGTGGAAACTCTAAGTGATAATACAAGTGTACTGTTTTTGGCAATTGTTCTACTTGTTATTGCTTCTATTGTAGGCTATATTATTTATAATATTATAACTGATACAGTTTTAAATCAGCAAAAAATATTGATTCCTGGCTCGGATGTACCATTATTTTGTAATGAATTAACGGAACTAGCATTCACCCAAAAATTAGAAAATGGTAATGGCAATAAGAGAACATATTGTTTCTGGATATATATTTTTAATATAAATAATAATTCGGGACAATACAGACATGTGGCGCATATCAGCAATGATGAAAATGATAATAAAATTCCACTTAATGCTAGCCCTTATATTATGTTAGACAAAAATAAGAATAGTTTACATATAAGATTTGCTCTAAAATCAGACATTGAATCATCATGTTCAGACGACTTAAAAACTTTTAATTATTCTTCAAGCAGTATTAAGTCTTTCAGAAGCTGTGAAGTAACTGATGGTTCTACCTATACAACAGGTTTTACTATTGATTATATACCAATACAAAGATGGGTACACGTAGGTTTCGTAATAAATGATATAGGTGGTGGCTCAATAACAACATATATAGACGGTAACATTTATGAAAAATTAGATAGAAATTCAGGATTAGAAGGAAATTTTAGATTAGAAAAATTAAATCTTAAATGCGAAGGCTCTTTAATAGTTGGTGGATCAGAATCCGGAGATCCAGGCCCATTTGGATTTTCAGGCTTATTAAGTAAGTTTACCGTTTTTAATTACGACTTAAATAAAAATGATATGTATAAAGAATACCACAACGGGCCTATAAATGGCATGTTAGCATCTCTTGGTATTGGTGCTTATGGATTGAGAAACCCTGTGTATAAATTAAAAGCTGCGGATGTAGAAATGTGAGAAAATTAAATGAACATTTTATATTTTTTATTTCCATATTTTAAATAGATAGTAACTAATAATGGAAGGTAGTCCTGTACAACAAATTATAATTTCATTAATTATATTATTATTAATGGGATATGTCGCTTATAATATATATTTAATTGAATTACATAATATGTTTAATGGCGAAAATGATATTAAAAAAGAAGTAGACATTGTAAAAGGTATTTTTGATTTTAATGCAAATAAAGAATGGAAATATAGTACTTCTAACATGTTACATAATAACTATTTACCAATCAAACCATCTGTGAATCAAGCCGGAGGAGCAGAATATTCTTATAACTTTTGGTTATATGCTGATAAACAAAAATTAGATAAATATAATAGCGACAAAAAAGATATAGCCTTATTACTAAAAGGTGAAAAACATTTTTATTATAATGTTAATAATTATAATTGTTCAGCAAGAACTATCGACGAAACTGTTATACCAACAATATTAACAAAAAATCCTTTGATACGTATTAATCACAATGGGTCTAAATTAGCATTTGATTATAATAATATCTTAACGCCCGATTCTTATCAATACGGTACTAATTATGAAAATAGTAAATGTAGTTTACTTAATTCAAATTCCAACTGGGAGAAAAAAAATCAAAATTTATTAGGTATATGGGATATACCGTTTGATAGTAAATGGTTTATGGTTTCTATTATTATTAAAGAAATAGCTGATAGCACAAACATTCTATCATCTAATTTCTCTATGTGTAAAATATATTTAAATGGCATGTTAGTATTTGATGATAAAGTTGAAACTATCTATAATGAAATTGGTGAAGGTGTAAATGCCAGGCGTGCTGCTACACAAAGAGATAATAATTCGCCATTATATATAAATCCTCATCTAACAGATATTATATCTATCGATAATAATAATTCTGCGGTTACAAGCCAATTTTTTGATACTAGGAAATTAGAAGAAGAAAATGTACTCAAAATAGGTGATATTAAATATTTTAATTATGCTATAAATGATGAAATTATAAACGGTATATTCAATAAAGGCTTAAATAAAACTAGGGCCGTTCAAGAAGACAAGACAAATATTCACGTTGATCATAATAAAATGGTGCCATACTATGAACTCGAAGATAGTAGAATCAAAGAATTATCTTCTAACATTAAATCTAAAATCTAAAAGCATAACGTTACATGTATTATTGTAATATGCGTTGCTTTATATTTATAGACATCGTTGCGCGATTTAAAGTTAAAAAGATTTAAATAAATTATATATATTTATTAAAATGCCTCCTAGAATTTCCTTATCTGAATTATATTCTTTAAAAGAAAAAAAAAATAGCTCTAAATATATTACTTTTGATAAAATAATTGAAACATGTCATATAAAAATAAAAAATACTGCTACAATTGGTGGTATGAATATATTTTATGAAATACCATATTATATATATGGCAAACCTCTTTATAAAATAAAGGACTGTATTGATTATGTTGTTAATGCATTGAGAAAAAATGGTTTATTAGTTCAAATACTACCAGCTCCTAATAATAATATCATATATATTTCTTGGAATCCAAGTGAATTATCAAATAAAAAATTATTAATATAAAATTATTTACAATATATACAATTACAATTTGCAAAATGCGGGGTTAATATTTTAATACAACTAATGCATATGTTTTTATTTTTATTATTATTTGGCAAATTACATATATTACATGGTCGCGTTATGAGCATATTATCAACTAACTTATTAATTTCGTCCATTATAATATATATAAAAATATATCATTATATATAAATAAAAGATATGCAAATTTTTGTTAAAACACTAACTGGAAAAACAATTACACTTGAAGTAGAATCTACTGACACCATTGATATGATTAAAAGTAAAATTCAAGATAAAGAAGGTATCCCTCCTGATCAACAACGTTTAATTTTTGCTGGAAAGCAACTTGAAGACGGTAGAACATTAGCAGATTACAATATTCAAAAAGAATCCACGCTACATTTGGTTTTACGTTTAAGAGGTGGGTATTAATTTTATTTTTATATAATATATGAAGGATTTATATTTTGGACAAGGGCGAGTTGTTCTTGGAGGAATATTAAATGGTTTTAATTTTAAGGAATTAAAAAAAAAATTATTTTATAGATAGAATATTTTTAATGTTTATTTTGCGTTTTTTATGGTAATAGATTTTGAGTAGTGTCTTCCTGAAAAGTACTTAATTATATTCGTATTCGGTTTCTTGAAATTGCTGTTCTAGATACAGCACTTGCCGCTGTTCTAGCTAACATTACGGGATTATCTGCCATTGCTCGCCGTGTTCTATTAGCTCTCTCGGTACAGGTATCCTCATAGCAGACGACATTCGTTATCTCCTGCACCACCTCTTCTTTTTGTATCCTTTCTTAGCGAACTATGAAAGTTGTGTATATACCCATTGTTCTATTATTAACTACTATTTTTGTCCCATTTTGCTAGAAAATTGATATATATTGATTAAATAATGTAGTTCAAAAATGACATCAATTATGATGAATCGTTCCCGGATGATTGACGCGTTACCTGATGATATTCTTCGCGAATGTGCAAAGTATATTTGCATACCTCCCATATCTCTTATTAGGGAGATAGAACATTATGGTAAAATAAAAGATTATTTAAATAAATTTAAAAAAGCCAGGTATAATGATTTAGTAGATATTCATTACATTCTTCTCAAAGAATGGTATATTAAATATGCAATTAATATGATTGATGAAATTGATGGAGAACATGAAGGAGTATGCATACTCGTGATGTCTTATGAAAAAGATGAACAAAGTAAGATATTTATTGGTTTTATTAAAGAACTATTATTTAAAATAGACCCGGATATTATTGGAGAAAAAGCAAAGAAATACATATAGTTAGTGTTATATAAAAATTATCTATATTTATTTTTATATTTGAGATATAAAGTATGTTTAGATGCTTTAATCTTTTTTTAGGAAAATTTAAACGAAATAAAATTATTGAAGAAAGTACTAAGAAGGAAGTTGATAAAATTATTGAATTGGAATGTAATATATGTTTTGATAAATTTGATAAATCTATCATTAAGGCACACATACCCTGCGGACATCGCTCTTGCTATGATAATTGTTTGCTCAAAATTAAAATAAATAATAAAAAAATTTGCTATCCGATATGTAAAACCGATATAAAAGATACATTAATAATTTATGAAAATTTAATCGTGCAAAAATAAAAATTGATAAGGTGATGTACATATAATTACATCAACCAAATAGATAATGTCAAGCACTTACAAAATCAACTCTCTTATGTTTAACAAATTCGCAGGAAAATATGATGATATTGGTGATATCGTCAAGATCCCAAGAAGTTCCAAGAACAAAAATAATGGGGACGATATTAAAACCAATAAGAACTTCCTAGCTAAGAAGAAAGATAGTCGCTATGCTTATAAGAATCGTCGCACAGTAAACAAAGATTGGAAGGATTTTAATAATAACCAATAATTATATTATGTTTATCTTGAATTAATTTGTACAGAATTGTTCTAAATCAATCAGATACAAATTGTCCCTAGAATATTGAATCGGTAGAGTAGATTAAAAAAAGTATATGTGTTTATATTTTTATAATTCTATCTTTATATTAGAACAAAGAAAATGGATTGCATTAGTGATATTTATTGTTATAGAAATAAAAGTTACAAAAATACTGATTTATTAGTTAATATCATATATTATACTATTGTTTTTTTACCTTTGATAATTGGTATGTCAATTGGCGCAATATATGGTAAAAAATGGCAAGAAGATAAATATAAGAATTTAATTAAACCAGATTTTTATCCACCTAGTTATTTATTTGGTATAGTGTGGCCAATTTTATATCTAATGATTGGATTAATATATAGTTATGCTTTATATGATAGAGATTGTAGTCCATTTGGCATATCCAAATGTGGTAAAAGACGTTTTTTTAAAAATACCAAATATTGGATAATACCAATATTAGCATTAATATTTAACTTTTCATATATACCAGCTTTTTTCAGCGAAAACGGATTATTTAATGGATTTATTATTATAATATTAAGTTTAGTTTTTGCAATATTGACATTAATTCAGTTTGTAATGCAAATAAATTATTACCCATATACATATATATTTGCGATTTTAGCATTAATTCCTTATATAGCTTGGTTATCTTATGCAAGTTATTTATCGTATCATATATATATATTAAATGACAAAAGATACTTATAATTATCCTGTAATTACATTTACAAATGGGATAATATTGACTTATGTTTTAACACTTAGTTTTTACACTAAACGTATCAAAAAAATATATTATGACCCACGTATATGGATGCCTTGGAAAAATAAAAATCCTTGGACAAAATAAAGTTTTACTTTATAAGTGTAGCTTTTGTTATATTTGGAAACCATCTTAAAAACGGTACTCTAATACCATGCCCCTCTATATTATATGTATTACCAGTGTCTAATTTATTAAATACTTCTACACTTGTCCAATGCCAAACATATAATGAATCTTTAAGAATATATACATTATTATCAGTATCACTTATACTTTGACTACCTTTTGCATTACTGGATCCATATGTATGTTTCTCATCAACCGTTATTACTTTTTTAAACTTAGTACTGTATACATATAAAAAATTAAATAACATAATTATAATTACAGTTGCAAATAATATTTTATACGAAATTACAGGTATGTAATATAATATATTGTTTTTATCTATATCATTATTTTTACTCATCTATACTAAATAATTATATTTAAATTAATTTGTAACCATTTTCTGTGATATATTCTTTAAGAGTTTGCATATTAATATCTGCTATTTCTAATATTTTCTTTCCGTATGTTTGTGGCATTTTTGGAAATAATTTTGGTTTATGAGGCCAATGTGATGTCATTCTAATTTCATCAAAAGCTTTTTTTCTTTTATCTAAATCTTTTGCTGTTGCAAGAGATCTGGGTGTCATGCAAATATATACCACGCATCTATAATTATAATCATCATTTGCACTTTTTTGCACAGGATTTCCGTAATGTAGAGTTCTACTATCCCAGAATACGCCATATCCACGCGGGCATTTAATAGCTACTTCACGGCATCCTTTATTAATATAGAAATCATATTGAAGCTTATCTTGTAGTTTAAACCAATCTTTTTTATCAGTTATATTAAACTCTTTTTGAAAGTCTGCATGGTATTTATTGCTATTTTCTAATATAACTAACGTTGCATCACCTTCTTTTGTATCATAAGCATTTACCCAACTTTGGATACATTCAAATCCATTCCGAGTATAGCTTTGATCAACATGAAACCATGATTTAGATTCGCGCGTAGGTTTATCTAAAATATAGATACTTGCTCCATCAAAACTCGTAATCAAATCATCAGAATCCCATATTTTTTTAAATGCTTCTATAACTTTGGGATTTTGCCGCACATTCCAAGCTAGTTTAGAATGCCCAACTTTCCAATGTTGAAGAAGCATTTTATGATTTGGAAATAATTCATGAATTTGCTTATATGTGCTTTTATCACGCCTATCAATCGGGGTATCAAAATTTTTTGTCAAGTATTCTAGTAAATCCCATTTGTTAATAATCATTTCATCACATTCATTACTATCTAGCAATGGAGCGATTGCTACACCATATTTTTCAACAGTTTCTTTGATATTCTCAATATCACAAAGATACTTTTCACATTCATATTCAAATGACATGTTATCATTATTACAATAGAAAAAATCAATTTTTATTATTAATAGAAGAATTAATTATCCAGAGAAAAATGAGGCTTTTTTATTTTGGAGTTTTACACGAATTTCTCTCGCAAATCTTGAACTAAACATCCAGTTGGCATCTTCTCAAACATTAGCGACATAGTGGTCATTGGTACGCTTTGGGTTTGTACAATATAAAAATTATACCAGAATAGTGATTTTTAATAAAAATAAGGACATTTTATCCAGCTGTTTTGCCGCCCTGGAATAAAAATGTTCCGAAAAAATAAAAATTGACCATGTGAGGTTTATAATTTATCTTCACCAGCAACCACTGGACGCAAAGAGATACAAACAAGTATCTACCGAAGCAACCCGAAGCAACCCGAAGCAACCCGAAGCAACCCGAAGCAACCCGAAGCAACCAATGACCACTGCCAACGCTCACTTCAAGGTTTACATTGAGAACATGCCCGAAGCTCTCAACACCAAGAAGGATGTTGACGAATATTGCAAGCAATTCTGGAAGGACTACAAGGAGAAGGCAAAAGAAGCCAAAGCTGCTGATAAGGCAGCCAAGGCTGATAAGCCCAAGCGCAAGAAGGGATTTGACAAGGATGGAAATCCTAAGGAAAAGCGCCCTCCTTCGGCATACAACATCTTCGTGAAGGGGAAGTATGCCGAGATAAAGGATGCCAATCCTGAGATGGACAAGACTGAGATTTTCGCAGAAATTGCCAGGATTTGGCAGGAATTTAAGGTAGACAAAGCAGAGGAAGCCAAAAACGACAAAAAAACTAACCCTACTTATGAAATTGAGGAAATTCAAGAAGCTCATTCGGACGAGGAAGAACCCAAGAAGAAGAGTGGTCGCAAGCCCAAAAAGCCCGAGGACACCGAAGCTTAAAATGAGTAAAAAATAGATAGTATGTGTGTGTATGTATATATTTTTATATTTTATTCTATATCTACCGCTTTTATGCGCATTCGTCCAATAATATTCATAATATATATAGAGTATATTGGTGGTGTATTTAAAAGCACCATAGATACATTATCTAAGGTAGGTTTTAATTTTTCATACCCTAATTTTTTTAGTACAACAACATATATTCTATGATCTCTTATTTCCTGTAAGAGTTCTTTTGATTGAGGATATGCAATTTTACTATATACCATATCTTTGATATCATCAGGCATAGCGTTGAAATACTCCATATAGCTTGATGTAGCCATATTATAATGTAAAAAAATAAATAATATACAAATCAATTTTTTATTAATTCTTTACACATTATTTATCAAGACGTTCAGTATGTTACCCCCCCCCCCCAAATATTGGGGCATGTTAATTATTACAGCTCCAAATGGACTACCATCGCTATTGTTTGCATTTTCAATTGCTTTGTTCTTTAATAATATATTTAATACCCTCTAACATCATAACGTTTTTTATTTACACCAAATGGAACGTCCCCTGAATAAATAGGAATATTCGGCGAAATGCCATTCTCATTATGCGGCACCGCCCATGTATCAATAGTATTTACACTATCATCAATGCAATAATGAGTACCGCCATATTTTAGTACATCCTCTTTTTTACACTTATATTTTTCTAGCTGCTTTGTATTATCTAGAATATACAAAAGAGATGACGTGCGAAAGTTATAATAATTAATTAGGTCCTTGTACATTTATTTAATATAATGATTTAAATTCTTATATCTTTTCAAAATCTTCAATAATATCGTTATTTTCTTTTAACATATTGTACTTGAATTTCAATTCATCTAAATTATTGTGCAATGATTCATTTTTATTTTCTAGATTTATAATATAATCCTGAATTATCTTATTTGTAGCTTTTAAATCTGTATTTTTTTCTTTCTCTTTTTTTAATTTTTTTTTCAATAATTCATTTTCTTGTTGTAAAACATAATTATTACCAAAGTAATAATCTACATAGCTATTATTTACACCAAACATATAATGCAAGTTTGTATACATTATTTAATTATATAAACAAATATTTTTTTATATAATTAAACAAAATGACAATTGCAAATATTAAGTAATATTTATCAGGATATTCAGCATATTACTTGATACAGATGGATGTTATTTTGGTATTGAATTGGGATACGTTAATAAAAATTATGTTTCTAAATTTCCTTATTGATAACATAAAAATAATAAATTACCTGTTTAAATCATTATTAATAATATTATTTATAATATACTTAATATAATTATTTGTATCACAATATGCTTGAATTATTGTTCTATCTGTCATATAAAATATTAATGAGTATTTTTTTTCAAGAGACATTTTACCAATTATGCGATTTAGTAGATTTCTTGTTTGTGAATATGATAAATTATTTATTTTGTTATGAGTATCTTCAATATACTGTAAAGATATAGCTTTAATATTCATATAATATTCATCATGTGTTATAGCACAGCAGCAAACATTATATAATCCGTAGTTATTTACTAATCGTGTTGTAATAAAATAAACTAATTTTATTTCAGATAATAAATTAGAATTTTGAGGATAATTTATTTTGGAATATATTTTTAAAATTAAATCTTCTGGTAGATATGATATGTATTTATCCATAATATATATATAATATTCATTTATTATTATATTCTTTTGCTTTGACTGGTGTTTTACAAATAATATCACCACAATGATCCCTATTTTAATATACTGAATTAATATTTGTCATATTATTATCGCATTTTTTTATAGTCCATCTCCCTAACATTGGCGCTTTATCATAATTACTAATTTTATTAACAAAATGCTTAAAACTATTAATTATTTTTTTCATTATTATATATATATATATTAATATCTTTAAATACCTACCATTGTTCTTTTTTTCCACCATCATACTGTTTAGCATATCCGTTTTTTACCAATAAATCATTTATATTATTTCCGTTTTTATATAATGTTGCCAAAGGTCTGCCATATTTATCAAAATCTAAAAATCTAACATTAATAATGTTTTCATTAGAATTATTAATTAGTTCTCTAATTTCTTTACGCGCATATTCTTTATCAATATTTACATTTGTAAGTAATTTTATTAGATGATTCCTTGCTTTAATTCCCATACCGCGTTGCTCCCCTTTCATTTCAGGTGTATCAATACCCATAAGTCTAATGTTAGATTTTACATAATCAAAACCTTCAAGATAATAAGCAACAGTTATAGTATCACCATCATAAATATCAAGAACTTTACAATCATAATTTTTACCTTTTAAAGTAAATGTCGGTGTATTATCATAAGTAAGATTCTTAAAAGCTTCCATATCTTCATATTATATACTTAAATTGCTTTTAAATACTTATAAAAAATAAAATAAACAGAATTAACTATTAAATAATTAATTACAAATGTATCTCATCATAATATTCATAGTATACAGTTCTTGATTTAGTAGCTTAAATGCATATGGCATACGTACCTGTGCGATATCTGTATTATTTTTACAATTTTTACAACTATAAATATTCTTGTCTGTATTTACATTTGCGTGCATACCACAATATTTACAAACGAATATTCTATAATTATCAGATACATGAAGCATTCTCTCTGCTAGGAAATTGGCTGTGCCATGTGCTATAAAGCAATCACGCTCCATTTCACCTAAGCGCAAACCACCAGAACGCGCACGACCTTCACTGGGTTGTCTGGTAAGCATAACAATTGGACCATTAGATCCGCGTGAATGAACCTTGTCGGTAACCATGTGTTTCAATCGTTGATAGTAAGTGGGGCCAATAAATATTTCAGTTTTAATTTGTTCACCGGTTCTACCATTATACATAATCTCATTACCGTAACGTTCCATACCAGATTCTTCCAAAACTTTTGCAATATCTTCTACGGAACAATCATTATATGGTGTAGAATCGCCAAATGATCCAATGTGACATCCGGCTTTACCCATAATACATTCCATCAATTGAGCAATAGTCATACGCGAAGGAATAGCATGAGGATTCATAATAATGTCAGGAACAATACCATCTTTTGTATATGGCATATCTTGGTGTTTATAAGTCATACCAATAGTGCCTTTTTGCGCACTACAACTAGCACATTTATCTCCAATTTCGGGTTTTCTGTTTTTGCGAATTCTAACCTTACAAAACTTATATCCGTCACTATTAATTCCACTATAATTCATATCTACATATCCATCATCATTTGCTTTCATAACTAAACTATTATCATGATAACTGATTTCACCATTTACTTTTTTAGGCATTACTTTCCCAACTAATACATCATTTCCATTAACATTTGTATTTTTAGGAACAAAACCATCGCTATTTAATTTGCTATACGAATATGGTTTTTTCATACACTTATTTTCCGGATTTGTAAAGATTTCCTCTTCGCCAGTGCTATGGTTTTTATTACAAACATCTCTGACTGCTTTATAATAGGTGCTTGTAAATAATCCTCTATCCAATGCCGATTGATTTATCATAATACTATCCTCTTGATTAAAACCCGTATGTGTCATAATAGCAACAATAGCATTTACACCAGAGGGCAATTTATGAGCCATAGTATATTTAGATAATTTAGTACATACAAGAGATTTTTCGGGATAATTCAAAATATTACCCATTGTATCCATTCTTTTATTGAAATTGCTAGTATAAATACCCAATGCTTGTTTACCCATCGCGCACTGATAACAATTTCTCGGAGATTGATTATGATCACTAAATGGAATATTAACACCTAGAATACCATTAATTAAACTAGGGTGAATCTCACAATGCGTATAACAAGGAGGTAGTGCTGTTCCTTTAATACCTTCATCTAAATCGCTTGGGAATGTAGCAATCATAGAATTATTAATTTCATCACAATCCATATATTCGATAAAACCTTCTTCGTCAAGATAGCTATTTGGGTCACTTGTGTCTTTGGTAATTTCATTAGGTACTATAAAATAATCAAAATGCTTATCTTTAATGTATTCATTAAATTCTATATTTTTTCGTTTGAGGATTGTTTCAATCCTAAGAACACTTTTATTAGTTTTAGAATCATAATCAACAATATATAGAGGTCTGTACATTCTTCCAGCTTCTGTGCTAATTATAATATTTGATTTTTGAATATTCCAGACAATTGATGTCATTGGGTGAATAATACCACTTCTTTTATAATGTTTGAGAGTATTGTATAATGTAGCTGGATCAACGTGATAACCTACAATATCGCCATTTACCATAACGTAAACATTATCCATATTTCCCATTTCTTTCAAGAAATCAATAGATGATTTTGTCACATCGTAATCATAACTATCATCATAAACTACAATATTTAATTCAATTAATATTTTTCTAATATGTGTACTGTTCATAGAGATAGAAATATTAGTACTGAGAGCCATATTCTTAACAAGACCAACTGAACTACCTTCTGGTGTTTCTGCAGGGCAAATCATACCAATTTGTGAATTATCTAATTTTCGCGGTTGAACTAATTTCCCATTTTTTTCCATCGCGGTATTAACTCTGCGCAAATGCGATAATGTACTTGCATAAGACATCCTATTTAATACCTGTGAAACTCCCTGTTTAATATTTTGAAATGTTCCCATGCTTTTGATACCCCAATTTCCCGTTGATAGTGAATATTTAATCCAGGATTCAAGCAATGATTGTTTAAAGAATCTAATAATGCTAATATCAGAAATAATATTAGAAATTGGTGTATTGTTATTACCTCTCCAAAGCCCCAATTCCTTTTCAATCGCCGATTTTAACTCTTTTGTCATCTTACCATAACATTGCCTGAACAAATTAGACATTAGAATTCCTGGTGTATCAACTCTTTTATTAATATAAGAATCACGATTATCATAACTATCATAACCTAGGTAAATACGAATCATTTTGCGAATAATATATCCAACGTATAGAGCCTTGCGTCTATAACTTTTACCAACATGTGGTAAGAAATCATTTTTGAGATTATTTCTCAATAGCTCTCTATTCTCATGATGTTCATTATTCTTATTTGCTCCAATCATAATCTTAATTAAAACATTTTCAGCCTGTTCTTGTGTTGTAATATCACATGAATCTTCGCAACATGCCATTAATTCTGAAATGATTCTTTCATTTTTTTCTTGATCTATGTCGTAAACAATATGATAGATGATTTCCTTGTCATTAATAATGCCTAGTGCACGAAACATAACGAAAATAGGAACCTCTGAACGTAGAAATGATGTATTAATTCTAATAATTCTTCCCATGTGATTTAGTTTACCACTCATATTAAGGCATGTTGTCTTAGGAGGTAAATATGTAGAATCGCATATTGATCTAATTTCGGCATATAATCCCTCGCTATTATTATTAGGCTTAAATATAAGTGTTTTATTTTCATTAATTCTATCTTGTGAAATAAGCACTTTTTCGTTTCCGTTGATAATAAAATAGCCTCCAAAATCATATATACATTCGTTATTATTTTCTTCACAAATTCCTGGAATCTGACTAGAAACACATAGCTTTGATTTAACCATTATTGGAATTTTACCAATATAAATGTTATTAACAGTTTTGTCAAACTTTTCTGTCATACCATTTTTGTTTGTAACTTCTGTAACTACATGAACATTT
>Ga0222715_10000464_pt1 | contig 40210 bp, 52 predicted proteins | sample C33_9DmetaG_FD_165056 | JGI IMG/M metagenome (GOLD analysis project Ga0222715, IMG submission 165056) | Estuarine water microbial communities from San Francisco Bay, California, United States - C33_9D | ecosystem: Environmental > Aquatic > Marine > Unclassified | place: USA: California...
TTACAGGGAGTCTTCGCGGGGGCGCGGGAACGCTTTAAAGAGCGAACCTCTTCCTGAAGATCACGGAGGATATCGAGAACTTCAGCGAGAGACATGGGTTCGGATGATTTGTGAAGTGGGGGGGAAGTTTTGTAAAAAACGACCGGGAGGGAGTTTTTGTAGGTTTTGTGAAGTGGGGGAAGGACTTAGGCTACCATTTTTTTAATGCTTTACCAACACTTTTTGCCGCCTTACTTACACCCTTACGCACAGCTTTGGGTACAACCTTTTTCACAACAAACGATCTAACACCACCCGGATCTGTCAGTTGCTTGAAAGCAGCCGTTGCCATCTTCTTTGGATTACCCGATGTGAAATCCTTAAAATTTTTCTGTGTAGTTTTAAGAGAATCCTTAACTATCGTTTTTCCCGTCTTTAATGCGGTATCACGGATCTTCTTATTTACACCAAACGGATCGATCAATGTATTCACCGCCCCTTTTACCATTCGCTTTGGATCACCGGACGTGAGATCACTGACATTCTTTTTGATCGTTTTCTTTGCATCATTCGCAGTCTTGATTGCACCACGCGTTACCGTCGTACCAAAAATCAATTCTGCAACTTTTTGACCCGGGTAGTTTTTACAATCTGTGAGACCACCTCCATCATATTTCATACCCATCTTTTTACAATAATTCGACGTAAACCGACAGGTTCCTGTATTCGGGTCAAATCGCACACCTTGATCATACATGTTGATAGTCTGTCCACTCGTCTTTCTTGGTTTCTCGCAGTATGCGACGAGCATACCATAATAGCCACCAAGCGTTGCCGGTTTTGGGAGTTGTCTATCAACCATATTCGGGTTATCCGCCTTACCCGGATTCGATGTATTCGTGACTCTATAGTTTTGGGTGTACATGGCATACATTGGTTGTCTGTAGTCTTCGGGTAAATCGATTGGTTTCAAAGCATCAAATTTTTTAAGGAAATCGGGTTTATTCTTAGCGTTCCACACGTCGGCACCCTTCTTTGAAAGAGAAACACCCATACGATTCGGTGTTGACATGTGTGTGAAGTTTTCAATTTGATCCTTCTTATCATCCGGGAGAACCTTCAACATTTCATCATAAATAAACTTATCTCGTTCGAGATGTTTTTGTTTCGTGACATCATCATAAGACTTACCAAACAATTCGATGAATGAGTCTGGGATTTCAAAGTCTTCACCTGCTTCTTCCGCCTTCACAGTAGCTTCAATCAAGTTTTCAATAGCCTTGGGATCATTTTTACTAATATCATCGAGAATGGCTGGCATGAAGTGAGCAGAAATCTTATTCGTCACAGCCTCGTACTCCTCGGGGAATGCATCACCCACAGGGAACATGAGCGGATAATCCATATTGTTCGCCTTTGCGATGCTTTCGAGTTGGAACTCGAGACCATTACGCGTTCTCGTGTTTACAGAGTTCGCCGTAAACGTGGCATAGCCACCGACATCGGCAAAGTCAAGTGCCATACTCACAATATCGAATACCATCATAGCTGCACCAACCGGACCCATAGACGCATTTTTCGCCATCTTAGCACCAATGATAGCACCCTTCGCGGCCATCTTCGTACCGAGCTTACCTGCGAGCTTACCCACAGCTCGAGAGATCACTTTAGAACCCACTTTACTTCCCATTTTTCCCATCAATTTATTACCTGCGGTCTTCGCGAGCTTTTCGGCGATACCACTGACGAGTACAGATGTACCGACATCCTTGGCGATCTGTTTCATGATTTCCGAACGCTTTAATGGATCCGTTTCGTTCAATTCACAGCATCCATCGCGAAGCGTGAAACCAGGTTTGCATACACCATTGACAGGTTTAAACATACAACCACCTTCTGAACCCAACGTGACCCCACCGAAATTTTCGGCGAGACCCTTGATAATTTCGGGATCTAAACCAGCTTTCACGGCTTCAGCGTCAGCGGCACTCATGGCGGCGTCGAGCTCACCTGACGCCGCCTTGACGTCACTTGCAGCTGTAGTTAACCCACCGGCGATACCGGTGCCTGAACCAATTCCAAAGCGGGCTAACATACCCCTCTTATATGCGAAGTAGCCACCCACCGCTAAAAATAATGAACATAGCATACATATCAATAACAATGCTATCATTTATATTAAAGACAACAAATTAATATTTCACAATGTGGTGCTGGTGGTGCTGCCACGACTATGAAGGTGACTCTTTAAGCATGCCTTACCGTTATGACTCGAAGCGTAATAAGTTCTTTACAACTGGAAATTTTTGCTCCTGGAGCTGTATGAAGTCATTCGCTATAGACAAACACGGTGATACTCGTGGAAGTATTATATGTGGGAATATTATTGTCATGCGTAAACAACTTTTCGGTAAGATCGGTTCTATAAAGCCGGCACCAAATAGATTTAGACTGAATGTATTTGGTGGGGATCTTACCATAGAGCAATTCAGGGAGAATATCGTCAGAGACTTAGATGTAGAAGCGCAAGAGATAAATGCAGAAGAAGTCACGAGTATAGTGATACCTATTCAACAAAGTACGAAGAAGTTGAGTGATATTCAAAACTCTACAAGATCGAACGATGCCCTGAGACTTAAACGTAACAAACCACTCAAACGAAATCAAAATAATCTTGAATCGGTACTGGGTCTCATTATTAAATAATCCCAGTGTATATCAAATGATCTACGTCGTCGCGGCGTTAATCATCGTGTTACTCTATATTCTAACACGTCGTAAAAAGTACGTATTATATAGACAAAAGGTTAATGTCTCACCATTACACAAAGAGATACAAAAACACGGAAATGTTAAAGTTCCAGGTGTTCTTTATGAAAATGATGAACAAATAGGTTCATATAAAAAGGATGTTTCTGAAATGTTTATCCGTGATATTTTAAAACATGGAAATAAGAGTCTTCAGTATAAGACTGATTTTACTGACGATAATCCATTCGTACACGCCGTCAGTCGCTTTGTTAAACGAGACATGGGACTCGATTCACTCGAGGGATGCGCTCTTCGAGTGTGCTCGTCACCGTGGCACTACAAAGCACATTTCGATTGTACAAACAACTACGCACTCATGATGTACGGCTCAAAGATGTTTTTACTCTTCGATATGTACAATTTTCCAATAGAAAAACAGCGCCATATCCTTAATGTGATAAAGAATATGTCGATTCCTGTATGTGCGAAAACATTAAAAAACTATGGAATCTCATCGGAAACCATTGTTCTCCACGAAGGGGATGTTCTTTACATCCCTTCCCCCATATATCATAAAGTAGAAAGTCGCGAACCGAGCATACTCTTCAATTATACATTTGAAGGTAAGGTTCGCGACTCACCAGAAAAGTTTAGTCAATTATGGCCAAAACAAGATATGGTGTGTAAAGATAACAAGTGTTTATATTAAACCTTGACCACTGGCGCAATAGTCGCCTTTTCACTGGGTCGCGTAAACGTAAAGTTCACAGACGCGGGATTGTCAATGCCTTGAACTTCCTCCTTGTTCGCGAGATTGACTACACCACCGTCACCAAAAGTAATGTCCAAGAATAAATACGTCTCAGAGTCTTTAGATGCGATAGAATAATACCCATCGTGATTCGTGATGCTCGAGACGAGGCGCCACTTAATCTCTCCTTCGGGTTTTTCAGTACTCGTCATATGAAAGACATCACCATCCTTAACAGAAAAGTAATAACTCTCATTCATACCCATAAACTTACCCTTGATACGGAAGTATTCGCCATCCTTTTCAAACGTGTACTTTCTTGGATATTTCAAGTCATACGGATACATCTTGACGAGTCCATTTTCAGATAACTTCAACACTTCATCAATAGACGCTGGACGCTTCACATAACCTTCGAGAGTAACCCGCTTTCTTCTGTAAATCAAGTACATCACCGCGATGGCAATCAAGACATATACCGCCTGGATGGGAAATGCCTTCATTATATTAATAGTAGTTTATATTTTTTTAAAGCGAAAATTAAACGATCTCGGATCCATGACCTTTTTAGACAAATCATCAACACCCGTGAGATCGAAAATACCCGCATCATTATTCGTTACATCAATCATGAAATAACGTTCAGAATCATCCATCGCGAGAGAATAATACCCATCATCTCCGTTGAGTGCTTTCACAAGTCTAAACTTATATTCACCCTGAGGCTTCACTGTATTTGTGTTCGTAATATCACCATCTTTCACAGCAACGTAGAAATCGATACCATTTTCATTCTTACCCTTGAGCATAAAGTATTTACCATCGACAACAACTTCAAAACGTTTAGTTTCCTTATTGTCATACGAAGTCATATCAACCGTACCCGCGATTTCATCCGGACTGACAATTTCCTGGACATACCCCTCCTTCCTCCGATACACAACAAGATACAGAACAACAGCCAAACCAATGATAAGCGCAATGATAGAGAGCTTCATTATAGTATAGTCAATGATTTTATTCAATCATGATCATACTTCGATCCATTAATGTCACCTTTGGGAGATCATCATCGTATAGGTAATACCGAACAGAGATCCCAAACTGTTGTCGCATGCGGGCATCGGTGTATCCGTTAATAACTCGCTGTAATGATTTGGGTTCGACCTTAAAGAACATAATATTACGATGAACGAGTTTATACTTCTCGAAGTCACCTCTACCATATACTTCCGACATGAAGAATTGATGAACTTGTTTTGGGTTTGGCTTTTTAAAACGATCAGACTCGATTAAATCGATGACATAATATCCGTACTTTTCGAGAATAATATTCGCTTGAACGTATGGGTAAAAGTTTATGTATGCGGCAAAGTCTTTATCACTCGGAATAGTCACAAGTTTAGTATTACTCTGGGGAACTGGGTGTGAGTGATACACAATGTACGACGAAAGGTCCTGTGGTTTGGGTGTCACGACTTTAAAGTTATAATTTGTGCTCTGTGTCGGTCTATTAAACTTCACGAGACCCCGTGTATTCTTTGCATTAAATCTCACTGATCCGGCATATTCAATCTGGTTGTCAAAGCTCTTTTTATAAATGGCTCTAAAATCATTAATGAGTTTACGACTCAAGCGAATGGTCACATCAACATTACCGACGCGTTCAACGGTACCAAAATTATAAACAGTGTTCGTCATGTTTAATTTCTTATTAAAATTGCGTGCGAGGTTGAGCACGGCTTTATCTACCATAAGCTTTTGCTTTTTCTTTGGTGGTCCATTGGTATTATTAGACTCACGAGGCCTGACTCTTGAGGACATCTTATAACTAGCGCACATTTTTACTGAGCATACTGTGAAAGTGTTCACAGAAATTTTGTAGTTTTGGTTCGAGCTCATTCGACCATTTGTGTGCGTCCTTCTGAATAAGATAAGACTTTGATTCCCCGTCATATGTTTCTATGAGACGACAATACTCGATGTTATCGAGCATATGTAAATACGTTTGACATTGTACTTCTTCGTAGTCTCGAACGGTATTAAAAAGAGCCTTTGTACGATTCTTAATTTCAACGAGCGTCCGGGAGCCATCTTCATTCATTTGAATGCGATCGATGCGTCCGACGATTTCATATTTCGTACCCATGATTTCACAGATTTCATAACTATAAAAGGTATCATCTTCGACGAGATTCCTGGCAAATTTGTCAGTTTGGGCCGTCTTCTTTTCATTTCTGGTTCCATGATTCGTAAAGAGTGTTTTTCGAATATGATCTTTTGCTTTGACCATGTCTTGTGGAAGGAGACCAGAGTGTTCGATTTGATGGAACAATCGACGCGTTTCCTGTTGCACGTCTGTACTGTCTTGTGATTTGAAATTTTCAGCATCTTCGAGAATCTTCTTCGTGGTCGCCATAGAATTGAGCACGATGAGCGCCTCTTCTTCTTTCGTCTTTCCTTCAAATGTTTGAGGTGAGTACTTCTTCCACAACTCTTCAATGAGTTCGTGTGGCTTACGATATTGATTAACACCGATGGCTGACGCGACCGCCGAGGCGCCGATAATCACCTTTGGAACACCGATCGATTTGAGCTCTTTCGTGTGTCCAAGAAGGTACGGGTATACCTGACCACATGCGATTGAATCTGCGAGTGAGTTGTGTGCATTTTCAAAATCCTTACCGAATATATCCCTGTACAAGTTTCCAAGTTTGATCGTTCGAAGAAACCGTTCCTTGTACATTTCATGGGTACACCTAAACACGAGTTCATCAACATCGGATGTATCAAGTTCGTGACGCATGATTTCTGAATACAAAACATTCGTGTCGAATTGTGCATTGTGTGCAACCATGGTCTTCGTACGCGGACCTACGAATTCCATGAATTCACGAAACACTTCCGGAAACGGACGACCTTCCGCGAGCGCACGTTCGTGTGTGATACCGTGAATCTTCGCGGTGTCTTCACCAATCGTAAAATCATCGGGTCTAATGATTGCATCAAAAGTCTTAATGAGACGACCACGTTGCGAAAAGCGCGCGGCGCTGAGGCTGACCGCGCGGCACGTGTCAAAATTCGAAAGTGTTTCTTGTGTGACTCGTTTAACTCTTCTTCCGGTTGGTAAGCCTGACGTTTCAAAGTCAAAGGCTATATAGTTCATACACGCCATGTGTGGATTAACTATAGAGCGACTATAATCTTTATCTTTTAGTAATGAGGTAATGTATTTCGCCGACTGACCACACGATACATGAGATCGCAGCTGCATTTTGAAGGGACTCGAGGAATGAATTCATGTGTGCGTTTATTACCGTACAAGTTTACTTAGGTGTTCTCTTGTTTCGCATCGCTCGATTTCTCGCACGGAGTTCTTCGCGATGTGCGATGAGTTTCGCTCGCTTCTCAGCGATTTCCTTTCGTCTTTTATTTTCCGCGGAATTTCTATAATTATACGTCTTACAGGAATTCTTATTGACTTGCCCACACCCCTTTCGATTGAGCTGCGCTTTCGTCTGTTTACGCGACTCTGGATCTCCACACCATTTATTCAATAATCTATCACAGATGGATTCGTACATTACATTAACTAGATATTTTATTATTGGAGTTCAACATAGTCATTAGGTTTTTTGGGGAAACATTCTTGTCTAAAATGATTATACAAAGATCTCAAAAGTCCCCATATCCATTCATCATCTTCTTCTTCTGTGTTCAATGGACAGTCATTTATAAAATGACCAGGTTCTCCACATTTGAAACACCGATCATCTACACCAGTTAATATAGTTTCAATCATTTTTATTTTATCATCTGGTAAAACAACTTGTGAAAAACACCCTCCTCTAACATTTTGAATTCCATACTCCGCCATATATTTAAACACATACTTGTCCTCATCAAACTTATCACCTTTGATCACTAATACCTTTTTATATGGTTTGTGCATTTTAGTCCACGCAGAACCATTGCCATCAAAATGCATCTGAATCCTATTTTTTGTAGTTGTGCGCCCCACATAATACTTACCATGAGCGCACGCTAATACATAAATCCATGTAGGTTTTTCGAACATTATTCACATTTTTGATTCAAACACAATTACTTAGGGCAGCGCCAACCTCTTCAGCGAATTGGGTCATCCTCTCCTCATCACATCGACACTCTACATAGTCACTCTCACTCCTGACCAAGTCACAGTGTTCACACACCACGGTCTCGTCATCTTCTTGTGGTGCCAGGTACTCTTCTCGAAGTTCCTCGGCGACGAAGACCCGCATGACCTCGTCCATCTCTTCGACCAGCTGCTTCGCCTTCTTTTGGAAATTGTCGTAGATCTTGAACTTGGTCTTTGGAAGTTTCTCGGAAAGGGCAATGAGAGCCTTGGCGTCCGTGGCATCTTCAATCTTTTTGAGGGATTTCACACGAGCCTTGATGGCTTCATCGTATTCTTCAAAAAAATCGGGTTCTTCTTCGTCGGACTCGGTATCGTAATTACGAGCCATCTTTATCTATTTTGGGTGTTATTTTTTAAGTAAGCTCTGAGTTTTCCATTTAATTCTGATAACCGTGTTTTTCTAGAATTATTCACATTGGGTCTAATCCGAATTGTGTTAATAATTCGAATTAATTTTATTAAATCGGCATTACTCCAATATCCCTGAAAATCATTTACGATTCTAACAATATCATCGATCCTATTCACATTCAATACATTCGCGGCACCGCTCCACAAAGTAGTGAGAGATTTCATATTTGGTGGTAATTTTGGTTTTTGTGTCTCTATCATATCCATTTGCTTGGCGACGTTGGGTGAAAATTGTCGCACACGGTTTTCAATCGTACCACCACTGATACTCGTATTCGAGTTTCGTAAGCACGCACCACCCCCGTTTCTATTTCCACCTTTACACGAAGATTTCTGTGTAAATTGTATACGATCCCTACCGGTATACAAGACAAACCCAGTAATACCATCTTCGATCATACACTTAACTGGAACTCCCATCTTGGCACACACGTACAAACCAACGGCTATACCCATTCTATCACCACTCGCAACGGTTGTGTTGTATTTTGCTGCGTAGATGTATTGAGAGAGATCGCCGATAGTTTTAAAAATAGCGGGAACTTCAGTCACACCATTTATATTGGTGCTATTTTTTGTCTTTTTCATGAGTGTCGTTCCGTATTTTTGATACGAAGTAGCCGCAGTTCCAGCGCCGGCCCATAAATTAATAGTGTGTTCCCCCGTCAGGGACATGAATTCATTCGTAAAGTTAAGTGAAAACATGGCAGGTGTTGTATTACGAAAACTCGATGATTTCTTTGCGAGATCGTGTATCAAGTCGAAATAAAACATGCGAAGAATATCATCTTCTATTTTAATATTTGGAATTCCGGTAATTTGTGAAGCTGGTAGGTTTCCGTTCGAATTTGTGTTTCCAGCGAATCCAACACCGTCGTAATCGTTTATAAATTTGAGAAAACGCTCAAGATCAACATTATTTCTAAGTTTCAAAGGATGTTTGTTATTAAATTCAGTTGGGCTAGTTTTTAACGGCTTTTTCGAATAATTCAAAACCATCTGTTTAAAAAACTCGCGTGAATTCTTAGACTCATTTAACGGTTTATCTGAATCTGAAATCGTTGTATTTGGTGTGTAACCATATTCACTCGTGGGATTTAATTCCATCCATTGTGTAATATATATCTTCTTTCCATTGTATTCCATGCTGAACGCGAATGGTCTAAAATCAAAGACAACACCATTAAAACATGACGTCGAATTTCTAGGTTTAATGTTTTTACCATTCTTAAACATGTTATTATACATAAACAACCTCGTTTGTATGTAATTTTTGAGACTCCAGTTTTTTGATTTGGTCATCCCAGGATCACAAAACCGTGGTGTGTTATACAAAATAGGAATATCGGATTTATCGAGTGTGTGTTGTAGAGAAATGTCATTATCTTGATCGATTGACGTAAGCCATTTTCTTCCCTGATCCTTACCGGAAACCACCGGATATAAACCCTTACACTGTTGATGCACGGTAAAACACTGACCGCGAATTGCTTTGAGTGTATCAATTAAAAATTTTGCCTCCATACCACCCGTTTTATTCACTGTGACGTTAGCTATATCGTTGATTTTGTAGTACATTTTAGATCCGTCTACGTCACATCTTCGATTGTTAGAAATATTTCGTTTTTTGGTGTTAGTATTAATTGGAGCCTTCACAGCCTTCACAGCCTTCACAGCCTTCGCGGCGTTGCTTCGCGCCTTCGAGGCCTTCGCTTTTTTGAATATGTTATTTGCATATGCGGTCTTGTTGAGAGATGAACTACTTCTTAGTTCGTTTATCTTGGTATTTATAGCCCGTTGATTCATACCCAGATTGGTAAGATTTTTTCTGAGTTTTGAAATGACGGCATTCAATTTTGATGCGCCCTGATCCGCACCACGTTGTGTGGTGGTGTTCATATCTACTATACCCTCTCAAAAAAATTCTGTGTAAATACAAATGAGTCTCGTCAGTGTACAACCCACCCAAAACAGACGACGAGTGATAAATAACATGTTCACTAAAAATGAAATCATACAGAAGACAAATATAGTTAACCCCAAAAGTTTAAAACTCTTGAAGACGGGTATAGCTCTCGTGAGTGTGGGACCAACCATCAAGATTACAGGAAATTATGCGGTCGATGTATATTCTGATATATTGGACATACTCAACAGAGTCGCGATAATAACGGCGAAGAAGAAGTTGAAGAAAAATGTCACAACCGGGGCCATGAGTGTCATAGGCAATGTCGCGGGAACTCTACCAAAAGATTTGTATTTTGGTACACGCAATGTACTCTCACACATCGTATCGAAGGCTGGGTTCACCGCGAAAACAGTAACAAATAACGCGGCACGGACTGTATTAGCCACGACGGGTGCGATTAGAAATACCGCAGAAACTGTGCATTTTTTCATGACATATGCATTACCAGCTGTACTCTTATTGGTCCTATTCGTGACGCTATTCACACGAGGCTTTTTGACGAAGGAAGGTCTCACCGAGGGATTATCACTGATGAAAGCAGCTCTCAGAGGTAGTAAAGATATAACAATGAGAGTGGCTGGTCGTATTTTCAATAAAACCGTGTCGGATAAACGAAATATCACACCGAATCCACGAATCACGAATGTAACAAACAACTATAATTCAGCCAAAGAGAATGAATAATCTAGTCAAAATCTAAACTATCCAAATCGGAGATACGACCAAGCTTACACTTCCCATTCATGAGATCGTACACCCACGTTCCATCAACAATCTCTTCTTCAAAGAGTTTATCTTTGAGTAATTCTAATTGTCGCTTGTTTGTACTCAGAATACCAATAGCTTCTTTGTAACACATATCAACGAGTTGATCAATTTCCATATCAAGGAGTCGAGAGGCTTCTTCAGACATCTTACGATAATCAAAGTTATAAGAGCTGAAGCCGTAGGTCGTAAGCATTTCACGAGCAATCATATAGACTTGTGCATAGTCACCCGAAGCACCGGTGGTAATGCGATCTTTACCATAAATGATTTCTTCCGCCGCTCGTCCACCAAGAGCCACGATGATTTGTGAAGTCAGATATTCTTTGGTGTACATGGCAGATTCGGCATTTTCCTCAGAAGGCTGAAAGAAGGTGACGCCACCTGCATCTCCTCGAGGGATAATAGAGACCTTACGGACGGTGTCATAATCTGGCAAAATTGCCCCAACAATGGCGTGTCCAGCTTCGTGGTACGCGACAAGCTCTTTCTTTCGCGGCGAGAACTTCGTATCACCTTTAGCACCGACCACGATGCGCTGATACACATTCTCCACAATCTCATTTGTGATGATACCGTCACCGTCTCGAACGGCGCGGATGGCGCATTCATTAAGAAGGTTCGCGAGTTCTGCACCAGAGAAGCCCGTCGTTTGCTTGGCAATCTGACGCAACTTCACGTCATCTGCAAGATTCTTGTCTCGCGCATGGACACCTAGAATCTTTTCACGTCCCCGGACGCTCGGAAGAGACACGGTGATCTTACGATCGAAACGACCTGGGCGAAGAAGGGCATCATCGAGAATATCAATACGGTTCGTCGCGGCAATGACCACGATACCAGCTTTATTATCAAACCCATCCATTTCCGTGAGAAGTTGGTTAATGGTTTGTTCGCGTTCATCATTGGCGGGTTGACCACCAGCACTACGTTGTTTACCCACCGCATCAATCTCGTCGATGAAGACAATGCACGGTTGATTCTCACGAGCGACTTCAAAAAGGTCTCGAACCCGCTTCGCACCGACACCGACAAACATTTCCACAAAGTTTGCCGCAGAACATTGAATAAATGGCACATTAGATTCACCCGCAATGGCGCGCGCGAGAAGGGTCTTACCCGTACCAGGCTTACCCGTGAGAAGTGCACCACGAGGGATCTTTGCCCCACTTCCGAAATACTTTTCCGGTTGTTTCAAAAAGTCGACAATCTCCTCGAGTTCATCCTTGGCGGCATCGATACCTTCAACATCGGAGAAACGTGTATCAACTTCTTGATCCATATCAAATTCTTGATTTTTGATGAATGGATTACCCATGGGTCCACCACCGAGAGGTGACATGAAACTCCGAATAATGAAAAAGATAAAACTCAATAAAAAGAGCGTAGAGATTGTATCGGAAATAGAAATACCAGACGTCATGTCAATTCGAACATTCGCGTCACTTTCGGCAATGGTTTGCCATAAGTCCTGATTCTGAATGATCTGGACGTCTCCGTAGTTTCCCTCATCATCTTCAAATGCGGCAATGCTTTGATTGGGTCGAATGAGCACTTCCGGGAGTTCGTTATTCTTGAGACCTTTAATAAACTCACTGTACGTACGGGGACGATATTCCTTTTTAGGTGGAATCTTCACTTGCGGTGCCGGTGCAAAACTTTTGCCCAAACTGAACATGGGGATTGTATTACATACTAGCTATATCTTTATATCTGGCAAATTTCATCTTTTCAGCTGCGTAATAAAAACGATAGGCATCGACGACGTTTGATTGACGATACTCCTCTGGCATGCACTCGGGAATACCCTGTTTTGAATAATACGCTGTGGGACTAGTATGTGGTTCGAAGTGTGATGGTTGATGATCGTATAACCACATCAAATGACGTGCGCATGTGTGAATCTTTCTATATCTACGCGTGTATTCAAGTGTTAGTGCAATACCAATCTTACACGCGTACATATAGTTTTCAAGACTCGATCCAATCCACATGGTCATGGGATGCTTCGCGTGTGCGGGCTTATACCCACGTCTCGAACCATCTTTCGTGAATGGTGCGTGTTTTTCAACGAAGGTGGACTCATTTGCGTAGTGCCACGCCGTATAAAGCATTTGACAAATCTCCAATTGTATCTTGACGACGTGTTGATCACAGGACATTTGTGCTATTTCGGATGGGTCCAGTGAAAGAAAGAATATGTTCATCTTGATAATCAGACACTTCAAGTGTTTTTGGTTCGTATACACGAGCTTCAACGTTACCGTAGTAAAACTGTCCGCCACCAAGTTCCCAGACTTTGTGTCTCGTTGTTTCTTGTGCGTATGCAGAGGCTTCTTTTAGATTCCAAAAGAAACCACGGTCGAGAATGTGATCACCGACGACGACGTTGGTAACGAACATTATTCTTACTTTTTACACGAAGAACCACCACTTAGGATTTTAATGTCCATAAATTTTAGGAATGTGGGATGATTTACCGATCGAGCTTCAAGAAATAATCATGGAAAAATCAGTACAATTATGTCGTGAAGAGTATCTAGAATCAAATGGAAAAAAACACCAACGTCAAAAGAAAAAACAAGGTCGAAGTCTATTGAGTGCGGACATGATCAAGAACATAATGTCCACGACGGATCCGATTGAACTATTATGTTGGGCATTTCCTCTCGAGTTTATAGAATTACAATTGCTCGTTGATATACCTATAGATGTAGAGATAATAGACTACGACTACACTGATTTTTATGATCAGTTTCTTTCAAAATGTATTGAGTACCTTGAAGACCCCCAACACAGCGACGAATGGATATGTCCATCAAAAGATCATTGGCTTACCATGTTTACGAAGTTGAATGATTTTCATCGTAAGCATGGTCATGTGGATATACTCGGTGAAGTGGATGGTTCTCCCGCGTTATTTTTATGGCTCGAATACCAAAAAGATTCTGATACCGTTCTTTCACGTGAAAAGAGGCATTCATTACGTTCGCTCGGTGTTCGACTTCCGCCTATTCGTCGTCATCAATGAATTCTTCGACATTTTGATCGACAAGTTCGTCTTCGTCGTCACACTCAACGTCCATTTCCCCATCTTCACCTGGATCGTCTTCTTCTTCTTCGTCATCATCGTCTTCGATTTCGACATCAGGTTCGGGTTCTTCTTTCTTCTTTTTTGTCTTTTTCACAGGTTCTTTACCAAAGGCCTTATCCATGTTAAATGATTCTGTAATTTTTATTCTTTTATCGTGTGATTTTATAATTTTTTCAAGAAACGTATTCGAATACCCAACCGATTTATACGCCTGCACCAAAGCCTTGAGTGGTGGAGATTTCTGTTTTGAATAATACTGATCATGTAAATCACCGATGGCTGTATTTAATTTAATACGAATGATGCCACTTTTTAAAATCTTAAGCTGTAGGTGGACTGGGTTTATATACGTGACGAGACACTCGACTGTTTTTTCCTTTCGAGTCGGTGGTACGTAATCCGGAATATTTAACTCTTTTGGCTCCAAACCGAGTTCCTCTCGATGTGTTGTATACAAGCGTATATAGTCTTCCTTTCTGTATATGGCTCGTACAACATACGTAAAATGTTTTGTTGGTGGTGGATGTGTGATCGTGTGTAGAAGTGTACCCGGTTTTATGTCACATTTACGAGTGTGTACCGACGGCAATTTCTCTCGGATCGCAGGTCGTTTGTACATTTTGACTTATTTTTTCAGACTCTACTGAAGACTTAGGAATAAAAACCTCGAGTTCACATCTAATAATATTATGCACTTGACCGAGAAGAAGTGATTCGTATGGACCCCAAACCTCAATCACCTTACGATCTTTGTCGTACCAAAGATAATCAATATTCAAGTATCGCGTCAACCAATAGAAACGTCGACCATCTTTACCGATGAAACTAAATATAGTATCTTCATCAAAATCAGATACATCTACTTGTGTGTAATGAGACACAGGCGGATTATACGGCGCCATTTGTGAAAAAACGATCCAAAACCTTATATACATTTTCCCAGGCATATTCTCGTTGTAACAGTTCCTTAACACGTGGAACGTCATCACGATTGGTGTAACAATACTCGAGACGTTCTGCAAAATCACGGTAATCCATCATCGCCAAATCACCCCCGTGCTTCTCTTGCTCTGTAACCTGTATCCATAACTTGGGTTCAATGATGTGTGCGTGGTCACCAAGGATTTCTCGTAGAGCTGGAACACCTGATACAATTTGAGGTCGATCAAAGTAAATGTGCTCCGTCGTGGTGAGACCAAATCCTTCACCATGACCCGTATTGAGACCAACATCTCCAGCGTTGTAGACGTTATTAACTTCTTCGTCGGTGAGGTGGAGAGGTCGTGGGTTAAGGAAGATGTGTTCATTCAAAACCTTTACGGCGTCCATACCCCTCTTTGCACATTCAATCTGGATAACCTTTCGAATATCCACACCATCCGGGGTTACGGGCATACATCCACAGAACAACTTGATGGATGGATCCATGTCACGACCCTTGAGAAATTCTAAAAACGCACAGAGTGTCACACCCCAACATTTACGGTATGAATTCCTGTTCATATTGACGACAAGGTAGTCATCTGGTTTGAATCCCAATCGTACCTTCGCCTCTTCTTGAGGAACGTCCACAAAGCGTTCAAAGTCAATACCGTGCTTCATCACAGATACAACATCTTCCCCGAACCCAATGTCATCGATGAGATGCGTCTTCCAACACTCCAAGAATACAAAAATTTGGTCAAAGTTGTATCGCTTCAGAGTATCATAGATGGAGATATCCTGCCATGGATAGACAATGTCGAGGTAGACATACTTCACAGGTGGCATATACTCGGCGGGAATCAATTCCATGAGAGACTTTGTGACCATCATATCATTGTAGAGAAAGAGAACATCGGGTTTCTCTTCGATGATTGCGGGGATGATACCTTTGTCACCAAATCCCCTCGGTGAGACTGGATCCAATTCCATGGCATCGTAGAACTTGATACGAGGATCAATGAAACGATCCTTTATCTCTTGACCTTTGAAGTTTTGGAACGCGTAATAGACGACTTCAACACCCGGGATGTTCGCGAGATAGTTTGTAATCTTATTTGCTACCCGCGCATACCCCGTGCCCTGATTGCTGTGTGTGCACATGAAGAAGATCTTCATCCCGAGCCTTTTCTAATACCTTTAATTTATTCCTTATATGTTTTTGTGAATATACCACCTTCTTGTTTTTCTTGTCGTTTTTGGTGACACGTTTTTTGAAGTCGTAATCCATACTCCGTTATCTTTCTACCTGAGGCGTAATCTATAAACATGTAACGCGTGTGATCACACTGTATATTGTTTTGTGTCACCATTAAACACCATGGTTTCATCATGAAGTACGCGACATCGTCGAGGTGTACATTCACTTTCATCTTGGCGAATTTCATATATGTTTTTTGAAACGAGGCAATCTCTGTAAAAACATCTGTAAACGAGTCACACTCTACATAGACCTCTCTAAATTCCATATATTCACGACACATTGGACATGTTTGGGTTTCGGACTCTTGGTACCACTGTTTAATACAGTGATAACAAAAGGAATGACCACAATTAATCTGGAAATCCGGTGTGTTGATATAACACACTGGACATTCTTTCATCTTATAAAAAATACACACCTATCATTTAAGCCTCATCTTCATCTTCATCCATGAGCGATTCGGATTCACTGTCATCGGTTTCGGAATAGTCAAAATCTTCATCTTCACTGTCATCAATGAGTTCGTAACCACCATCCACCTTTACGTATAATTCCGTGTCTTCCAACTTATCAGTATCATACCATCCACAAATAGATTCTTTGGGAATCACACTAATATCATCTTCAAAATCATAGACACCGCTCTTCACTCTCGTGAGAAAGCGAACCTCGGCCTCGTGACCATTTTCATCACGCACGAGATCTGCGATTTGAATACTGTCATCTTCATATTGAACATCGACGAGCATTGTGTTTATGACGTCATTTAAATCTTTAATAGTATTAATGGAGTATCTCAGAGAACGCGGTGAAGAATATATCACCGGTCGATACGTTGACCGAGATAGAGATGCCGTCATGTTTGATATCGATGATACATTGATTTTTATTTCCGGACAACCAAATACACCAATGATTTCATTACTACAACAGGCTAAAGTACTCGGCTATAAAATCATCATCATCACGGCGAGACCAAACATAAGTCCGGTCATACACAGTACCATCGAACAACTAAAACATCATAACATCGAATTTGATCACATTGGATTCGTACCAGCAGAGGAAAAGGGACTTTTAAAAATAAACAGTGGATTTAATTACATACTATCGGTTGGTGATATGGAAACAGATCTGACAGAATCAAAACACGTTCTTAACACTTCCAATTTCTATCACAGTTAAGACATGTCACGAACGTTGTCATGGGTTCATCCGCACTTCTCGTTTGTAATTGATAATAGGTTGTATTTTTAGACCTACATCTACCACACGTGAAGAAACCTTCGAGATTTTTGTTTTCTCGAGTCATGTCAACCTTACGCAAATCTTTGTAGATTTGTTCCGTGAGTGTCGCATCGTATGGACCACCGGGCCATAAATGTGTCGGTGGCATTTCCATCAGCTTCACTGGTTTTATCTTACCGGAGCGTATAGCTTCGCGTAACGTGTCGACTTTGTGAATATGCGATTGGATTTCTAGAAACTTGTGTTTGTATCTATTCGTAAATGTGTGATTATCCCACGCCGGTTCATCACACAGACTTTTTGCGCGACGCACAGCCCAATTATTTAGCGACTTCTCGAGATTGATGCATAACGTACTCGTCTCGGGAATGTCGAGAATTTGTGAGAATTTTTGCACGACATACGCACGTGTAGACTCTCCCATGTTAATATATACTTTTTAGAGTCTTTTAAACCACTTAGGGAAGCGGAAGACCTTCGAATTGATTGTTGAAACGCTTACAATCTCCGAAATTTTCAGGCGAGCACTGATCGAAAAATCCAGCGCGTCGTCGATTTGGGTTGGTATCCACAGCTCCGTATGCATACTCTCCCCTGTAGACTTTGTAATTTTCCTTGACTTTGTACTTGATGATGTAGTACGACAGGTAGACCACCAACGCCACAAGTAAGGCGTGAATGAAAAGATTGTTCATTTACTAAAACGCAATATTTTTTTGTCATTCAATTTTAAGATGACGAGAGCAATAATTATTCACACAACTCTGGGGAACCTCGAAGAGATTGATTTAGATATTACACCTGAGAAGAATGAAATCTATAATCTTCTCGGAGGTAAGGCGACGTTTATCGGACAGTGGCCGCACTATGACGTTGTTATTATTAAATGTGTAAATGGATGTACACACAATGAAAATAAACTTCCACCACCTTTCGAATGCGAAGATGTTATGGGTCCGATACTTCTCGTTCGCATGGATGAAAATTCAGATCCAAAAGATTTTACGCTTCGTGAATATAGATCTTTACGCCGAGGTGGGTACGAAAGCGTCACTGTTTAGAACTGCATTCGAATATTTCATAGCCAATTGAAAGTGAATGTATGCCCATGACATGACATCCTTAATTTTAGGTTTGCCTGGGAGTGGGTTTGCGTCTACGAGTTTAATCACATCAACCTTTTCATTATTCGTAATCTTCGTCATCGCGTTTCCCACGTCACGTAACCATAGTACATGCTCTTCATTTTTGCAATCAAAAACCTTCACAAAGTCCGTCATTTATATTAGTCACGACTTTCTTCTATAAGTAGACGCGCACTCGGATCCGTTATGTGTGTCCACTTGGGTCTCCAGATCTCCGAGATGAGATGGTCATTCCTCGCATCGTAACAAACCCAAAAGAGTTCACGATAGTAGGCTTCCTCCTTTGTGAGAGGCGTGTTATGTTTACACATGTCCTGTGTAATCTCGAACATCCTGTCACCCATCGCTTTTTCAGTGTGTTCCTTGAGTGCACCGACCCACCCCGTACCAACCGCATCGCTCATTCCGTCTTTTTGTCGCCACAACACTTCATCGGGGAGATACCCCTTGAAGGCTTCTCGGAGAACTTCCTTCTCAAGTTTTGTCATCTTCAATGTTTGATTCATCTCCATACAACATTGAATAAAATTTTTGTCCAAGAATGGAACGATGAGGTCAAGGCCGTGCGCTCCGGCGCATCGGTCTGCTCGGAGACCATCAAATTGATGAATGAGATGAAGACGTCTCATATTTTCACACGCAAACTCTTCAACGCTCGGTGCGTTGTGGAAGTAAAGGTATCCACCCAATAGTTCATCACTCCCCTCACCAGAGAAAATATACCGACAATCTGTATTTTCTTTGATGTATTTACACAAAAGCCACATCGGCGTCGAGGCTCTGACAGTTGTGGTATCATAGGATTCCAGAGAATGGACAACTTCACGAAGTGCGCGAAGTCCCTCCTCCACTGTGAATGTTACCTCGGTGTGATCCGTCGCCAGGAAGTCGGCAACCTTGCGAGCTGCCTCCAAGTCTGGGCTACCCTCAAGGCCAATGGAAAAGGTTTGGATCCGTCCAATCTTACGCGCAGCGATCGCAGCGATGAGACTACTATCAAGGCCACCCGAGAGAAGGAAGCCAATTTCACGATCCGTATTGTCGAGACGAATGTGTACGGCATCTTCAAGGGTGTGTCGAATCTTTTCATGGTTTTTCGTGCCACTAAACCTATGGACGTTCCAGTACCCCGTGTGGTAACAGATAAACTTGTTCACATACGAATCATAGAAGTGACCGGGTGGAAAGATCTCAATATGAGTACCCAAGAAGAGAAGTGCCTTGGCTTCACTCGCGAATGCGATGGAGTCCTTGGCATAGCGAGTATAGAACATAGGTCTCACACCAACTGGATCCCTTGCCGCGAGGACACGTTTACCATCGGTGTACACCATTGCAAAATCACCATTGATAGACTTGACCGTGTTCTCAATACCGAGGGTGTGAATGAGATTCATGACAACTTCACAATCACTCTTGCTTCTCTCTTCACCGGAGCGGAATGAGCGGTGATCATAGATTTCACCGTTACACACAAACATACGATTGGGACGGACAAATGGTTGCATACCCGCGTCGGTTAGATCATTAATCGCGAGACGATAATAATCCATTTGACACTTACCCATTGTCTCTGTACGATAGTCATCTGGACCACGATGGGTGAGGAGACCTTTAGGGACTTCCCTCTCCTCACCAAAAAGTGTAATAATACCACACATCTTGATTTACATTACATATTACTTTACTTTTAAGTTAAACTCCAAAAGATCTCTGTACGAGAGATCATCGGCTTCACCATCCCATTCCTGACCAGAAAAACTAACAAGTTGTTGTTCGTTTCCATTGGGCATGTATAGAAAATTGGTAACACAAATAAAAGACACATTTGTACATTTTGCCATTTTGTCAATCTTATCGTAGTCAAAATTTTGTAAATCGAGGTATTTTTTAAGTTCTTCCTGTGTTCTTTTTTTTATGAGTGACTTACTTCGAATGACAGTGACACTATTTGACATGTCCATACTGGGCCAATGACCATGTTTTGACCTGAAAAGGGTCACGTAATCAATGAACACGTTGGCTGTTTTAGTATCACTGAAACACACGAACCTCGATTTTTTATTTGGATCTACGATACTTAAATATGTCTTTGTTGGTTTCATCTGAATTAAATGGTACGTCATAGTCATGTAATATTCTGATAAAAAAAAGCTCCAAGATTATCAGATGATCTTAATAATCACACTGACTTTGATCGTTTTTCTATTTTGGGTGTATCTCAATAATAGATTGATTATAAAAAAAAGGTCACTGGAAACAGTCCCAACGACAACTATGTTTAACGAACAATCAAAAGCTGGTGTGAGACTTAGGGCTTTAAAAAAGCAAATATTTTCGACATGGCATGATCACGGGTATTATAAAAAAGACAAGAAAATCTTGACAGACAAAACGAATGGCACACCTATCGAAAAAATATCAGTCTACGAGACATCACAGGAAGAATTTGAACAAATATACAAAAATCCAGGTGTTCCATGTATGATCACGGGGATGGCAGATGATTGGCCGGCCATGAAGACATGGTCGTTTGAAAACTTTAAGGAACGGTTTCCAAAATCAAAATTCATCATTGCAAACGGAGATAGTAAACAATTACGCTATGAATATTTTTATCATTATATGAATCACAAAAAACACCGTCGAGATGACATACCCATTTATATCTTTGATAGTGAATTCGGAGATGAACATCGGGACACAAAAACACTTTTAGATGATTACGATGTTCATGAATGGTTCAATGAAGATTTTCTCGCAATTCTCGGTGAAGATTACCGTCCACCATTTCGATGGTTGATCGCGGGACCGAAACGCACCGGGAGTTCATTTCACGTTGACCCAATCGGTACGGCTGCCTGGAACACATTGATCCGGGGTAAAAAACGGTGGATTCTCTTTCCACCCGAAGCATTCTCGGATGAGTCGGATATATCACCAGATCCAGGCGCTTCGTGGTTCATCAATGAATACCCAAAATACAAAGACAAATATCACATTGACGTCATCCAGGAATCAGGTGAAACACTCTTTTTACCTTCAGGTTGGTGGCACGTCACAGTGAATCTTCAAGATTCAATCGCAATAACACAAAATTTCGTCACGGATGCAAATGTCAAGGAAACACAACGAACCATGATTAATAAAAGACCCAAAACATACTTTAAATGGGTAAAGCTTATGGGTGATCGTATCCAGGAAGACAGAACTTTTGATGATGTTGCATATTCTTCGGATGTATACAGTTCCTCGGATTCTGAGAATGATTAAAACATAAGTAATAATATATGGAGTTTCCCAAAACGGCTGGACAATGCAAGTACATGTTGGCGCTGAGATCACACAAACCTATCATTGTGGGCACTGGACCGGCTGGTTCAGGAAAGACCATGCTCGCGTGTCATATTGGTATCGAACATATACATAAGTCCATGAGGGGTAGGGTCATCCTTACGAGACCGATCGTTGCCGCCGATGAAGACATGGGATACTTACCAGGTGACATTGATAAAAAGATGGAACCGTGGACCAAACCCGCATTCGACATTTTTGAAAGGTACCTGTCACACAACCAATTAGAACGTTGTATCAGGATTGAACCTCTCGGCTACATGCGAGGTCGAACATTTGATAACACCGTGATCATCGCCGATGAAATGCAAAATAGTACACCCAATCAAATGAAGATGCTTTTGACTCGCATCGGTACGAATACGAAACTCATCGTGACGGGTGACATCGAGCAATCCGATTTGGGTGAAGATAATGGTCTCAATCATTTGATTTACAAGATACAAGGCATGGAACTCAAGTACATTGAACATGTCGAAATGGATGACGACGACATCGTGAGACACCCGGCAGTTAACGAAGTACTTAAAGTATTAAATGTATAGCTTCACAATGAAGGTTATCATCGCCTTTCCCGGCCGTGAATTTTCTGGTACCTTTTTGATGCGATGGTCTCAGACGCTCATAGAACTTACGAAACGAGGCTATCAAATCCTATTATTAAATGAATATAGTAGTTTTGTCCCGTTTTCGAGAATGAAGACACTCGGTCTTGACGTATTACGAGGTGCCACGCAAGTACCATTTAATGGTGAGATCGATTACGATGCATGGGTGACAATCGATAGTGATATCGTATTCGCACCCGAACAAGTCATCGAACTCATCGAAGACACGAAAAAGTATCCTGTCATTTCTGGACTGTATCGCATGGCCGATATGGTCCATTTTGCCGCCGTGAAAGAGTGGGACATCGATTATTTCAAAAAGACGGGTTCGTTTCAGTTCATGACACAAGAAGACATCGACGAGTGTGAACAGTATACGACCGTGGCATACAACGGTATGGGTTTCTTCGCGTGTCGAAAGGGTATCATTGAAAATATAAAGTATCCATATTTTAGCTATCCTCTCATTGAGATAGAAGCTGAAAATGGGAAGCTCATTAAGGACATGTGTTCGGAAGACGTCGCGTTTTGTAAAAACCTCAAAGATGCCGGTTACCGTGTAGTTGTGAATACGAAACTGCGCGTTGGTCACGAGAAAATGCTTGTGATTTAATATTTTGGACTGTATTGTTCAGTACTTTACTCTTCGCGTCAAGCACTTTGAGCTTTTCGAGTGCAACCTTTCGCTCACATTCATACTGTCTCAATAATTCCTTTCGGTAATCGTACCAGTCGTAAATTTCCCTGACTTGCCGATCAATGTCATAACATTGATCGATGAGTTTATAATTGACGCGAACTTGTTGTATGTCATTACATATTTGTTCAATTCTAGTGTCGAGATCGTCACATCGGTCTTTGATTTCGGCGTGCTGTTCCATTACATCAATTTATCATATAGACTATTTTTTTCTGGTGGGAAAATCGAATACGTCCCATCTTCAATCTTCTTCCACCGACTCGCTTGTTTTTCGAGTGATTTAATATGCCACATACCAAGTCGGGGATCGGCCTGAATAGCGACAACCTTATCAGTGCCCACAAGTTTGGAATGAAGTTCGTCTGACCATGAAATATGATCAGCGTTTTTATAGATACGACCCTGATAATCCGGCCAGTTAACCCAACCAGATTCATTCACATTGAATTTCATTTCCTCAAGGAATGCCTTCGTTGCACCTGGATGAATGTTCATACGAGGCACGTACAGTACTTCCGCCTCGGAGGATTCGAGGATTTTTTTGAGGTTCGTGATGAGATCTTCTTGTGGCATTTCATCCGCGTCGATATGAAAGATGTAATCCCCGGTCGCGACACTTTTATGATACGTTGGATTCTTACAAAAGTCATCAAACGGGCGTCGGAACACGCGTATACCATCTGAAAAGAAGCTTAATACATCCTCAACCTTATCTGTGACGTGGTTGCTGTCCACAACGACATTGATTTCATCCTCGTGATCCTTGACTTTTTGTAGGAAATTCACAAGAGAAAAGAGCTCTCGCGATTCGTTACACACTTGGATTGTGTACGTGAGCTTCATATAACAATAGTAGCGTGTAATTCTTTAGCCGCTTTAATTCGGTATTCGAGGTCGGTAGCTGGCCATTGGATCACAAAATCCCCTTCTTGCCATTGTCCACTTTCACCCCAAATATCTGTGTAATCAATGTCACCCCCGAAGAGTGGTAAGTTTTTGTAATCATATGAGTTCATGACTCGCTGACGAAGCACATTACTCACTTCCGACCAACACGAACCACCCGGTTTATATGTGCCATCCCATAAATACTTACCAATGAGCATATCTTGAATGAGTTGATTTTCATAGAGATACCAATGCTTATACAATGGCATACCCACGATGACAGTATCCAAAAACGCACGACCAATCGGAGAATTTCGAACCATCATGACACCACAGTTTATACCATGATGATCCGATGGCACGAGAATGTGTGTCGTCGGTCCTGCATAGTCCTTGACTATGTCTTCGAGTTTAATATCTGGATTCGTAATCATGACGTCGCAGTCTGCGTTGAATATCCATTCGGCATCCGGATATAAATCCATGGCTTCTTTCATGAGGAATATCTTGCCCCACCCAAGTGGATAATGTCCATCTGGAATTGGTGGATTTGGTTTGACTATCACGGGTGCACCGATGACACGTTCACCACCGTCGGTATCGTAGTGTAAAGTGTATCCATGCTTTTCACAGTATAGTTTTTTATTCTTATAAAGCGTCCACTCTGCGAGTGGTTCATAATTTTGATCGTGTAACGATGTAAACACGATCATTTCTTAATTTTGGGGTGTAATTCTTTAGCCACTTTAATTCGATAGTCGAGATCAGTTGACGGCCACTGAATCACAAAATCCCCTTCTTGCCACTGCCCATCGGTCCCGAGAATATCCTTATACTCGGGACGATTCTTGAGTATAGGAAGATTCGAATAGTCGTATGAATTCATCACGCGTTGTGGGATAACATTTCCAGCCATCGCCCATAATGTTCCACCATTTTTGATACCACTTTCTTGTAAATGCGTCCCAATAAATAAATCTTGGATGAGTTGATTCTCATAGAGATACCAGTTGCGATACAAAGGCATACCAGAAATGATCGTGTTCAAGAATGCACGACCAATTGCAGAGTTTCGAATAAGCATGTTTCCACAATTGATACCATTACAATCAGCGGGAATCATGATGTGTGTATTTTCATGAGCGTATGCCTTGATGATGTCTTCAATTTTAGTATCCATGTTCGTAATCATGACATCACAATCCGTATTGAAGATCCACTCAGCATCCGGGTACTTCTGCATCGCTTCCTTGATCACAAACGCCTTTCCCCACCCCATAGGAATGTGTGTTTCTGGAATCGGTGGTTGCGGCTTTGCCATCATGGGTTTTCCCGCGACCGATGCACCGCCATCACTCGCGTAGTGTAAAATGTACCCATGCTTTTCACAGTATGGTTTTTTATTCTTATGAAGTGTCCACTCGGCGAGTGGTTCGTATTTCTCATCGTGGACGGATACGACAACGATAGACATTCTACTAACAAAACACGGGATATCTTTAACTTAAAGATTAATACTGCTAAAATACCAATGGTTGAATATCATGATCTGACACTTAGGGATGGATGTCATGCGATATCACACCAACTCACAATAGATATGATAAAGAAGCACTGCGACTTTGTGGAAAAATCTAAGATTCCAGTCATGGAAATCGGTCACGGAAACGGTCTCGGTGCATCTTCTATTCTAATAGGTAAGGCTATGCTTAGTGATATCGAAATGATCTCACTCGCAAAGACTTGTCTAAAAAATACAAAGTTATCCGTACACGTCATACCAGGTCTAGCAACCATAGAAAGAGACATAGAACCCGCAATTAATCTAGGAGTTGACATATTTAGAATTGCATCACATTGTACAGAAGCCTCTATGACAAAATCGCATATTGAATATTTAGCGAGTAAAGGCAAAACAGTATACGGAGCCCTCATGATGTGCGCCACATGTCCATTACATATGCTTGTCGATGAGGTTACAAAGATGAAATCGTATGGTGCATCCGCCGTGATAATCATGGATTCCACGGGTTCATTCACACCCGAACAGGTTGAAGAGTGTTTCGCGGAACTTTCAAAAATAGGCATTACACTTGGGTTTCATGCACATAACAACCTAGGATTAGCGGTCGCAAATTCACTCGCGGCAATAAAAAGTGGCGCAAAAATCATAGACGCGACGGTGTGTGGGTTTGGTGCAGGCGCTGGTAATACACCATTGGAAGTCATATCAGCGATCCATCCATCGGGGAATATAAATGTTTTGGAATCGATAGAACATCTCGATTACAAAGCACCGGTCACAAAAGTGATCAATATACTGACGGCAAAACATAAGCTACATTCAGTGTTCGAAAAAAAGATACTCGATGCGTCACAGAAGTATAACGTTTCTTTGACGCGCCTCGTTGAAGAATTAGGAGCTCGAAAATTAGTGGCTGGACAAGAAGATCTCGTGCGAGTTATCGCTGCGCAGATGTCCGAATGATTAAATCAGATTTTTTAGATTTATTATCTCCCATGATTCTCTCGATTGTTTCCAATGGTAATATGGGTGACATCTCTTCGATGGGTGGTGCAAAAATAGAACCATCCTTTTGAAGAACACCCTTCACCTTTGGCAAGAATTCTTGATCCGCGGGCATGAATAATTCACATATCGCCGGACCATCGTGGTCCATGAAACGGGGGAAGTGGAAATTAAACTCATCCCACGATTGCACTCGAAAGTTTTCATACCCGAATGCCTTGGCGACTTTCATATAGTCTGGTAAAACGATACCTGTATTCTTATCGACTGCGTTATAGTTTCCCTTGAAGAGCATATTCTGTGTGTGTTTGATCATCAAATATCCATCATTGTTAAATATAACGATTTTGACACGAAGTCCATGTTGAATGATTGTTTGAAGTTCTTGAATATTCATCATCATACCACCATCACAATTGAGACACAACACTTCCCTCCCATTACCAGCAACGGCAGCTCCAAACGCAGCAGGTAATCCATAACCCATCTCACCCAAACCGTACGAAGAAAACATCGTCATACCATCCTTAAGAGTGATCGATTGATGACCAGAGAGTAACGCGGTTCCCATATCCGTCACAATAATTTGATCGGGTTTCATGTACTCTGAAATACGGTCAATCATTTTGTATGAATTAGGAAATCCACCGTCCACGTGATTCTCTTCAACTATGGGAAATTCCTCGCGGATACGACGACATTCACACACCCAATCGTCCCGTGACACACCCGATTCGGAAAGTTTTTCTAGGAACGCTGCGCAATCTGATTTGATAGGTAAATCAACAAATTCCTTGAATTCTGTCTCGTCGATATCGACCATGACAATGTGCGCGTTTCTCGCAACTTCTTGGAAATCGTATCCAGTTTGAGGAATTGTTAATCGCGTTCCAATCGTAATGAGAAGATCACACTTTTGAAATATAAAATTAGCAGATCTCTGTCCATACACACCCGGAATACCAAAATATAATGGGTCTTTGTGATCAACCAGATCAATCGCAGACCACGTCAATAAAAATGGTATATTGAGAGATTGTATTCTCGACTTAAACAATTCCACAGACTTTGAAAGTTTTACACCGTGTCCCGCGAGTATGACTGGACGTTTCGCGTTTTTTATGAGGCTGTGCACCTTTTCCATTTGATCATCTGTAGGGGATACTCGAGTCAGTGGTAATGGTTTCCATAATTGTTCCGGTATGGATTTGGATTGAACATCAAATGGTATATCTAACCACACGGGTCCCTTTCTCCCATCCAATGCGGTATGATATGCGTATTCGAGTTCATCATATATAGTTTCTGCATCCACAAGTTTCGCGTACTTTGTGGTTTTTGAAACCATGTGTACGACGTCAAATCCCTGTGTTCCATACATCCGACGATGCGCATGCTTATCGACATATTCTCGTTTTTCTTGACCAGATATCACGAGTACGGGTGTAGAATCCGCCCATAAACTGACGACACCAGTGATCGCGTTCGTCGCACCACCACCCGCAGTCACGAGTGCCAATGCCAGTTTTCCAGACGTTCTATAATATGCACCAGCCGCTATGAGTGCGGCTTGTTCATTGTGTGTATTGTAAATATGAATACCAGCTTCCGCACATGAATTATAAATGTGTGAGTTTGCTGAACCTATGATACCGAACACAGTCGTTATACCCTTTTGTAAAAGGAACGACACGATCGCATCACTGACTTTAATCATGGTCATTAGTCGTAGGACGATTATATTGTTTAAGTTAAATATCTAAAACGTCATTGTATATATTCTTGGGCTGTGCTTTGATACTTTTCAAAATTGAAATTTTCTTTGCCACTTCGATGGCTGCACAGTTAATAATATCTAGATTACCTGCGTATTTTGATAAGTAATCTTCGGAACCATATACCTTTATAGAAACCATGAGTGTGTCATCGGATATGTATCTTGGGGTCATTTCCGATGTATAACCCGTCGCATACGATTGCATCCGCTTAATAAATATATCAAAATCGTCAAAGTTCCCTCGTGTGGCTTTGAAAAACACCGTCGTTTGCATGACTGTTTCGGGTGATGGATTTACATTGAGAATGACTTTACAATTGTTTACACCTGTAAGACTTTGAATAGCACTCTCCGTGGTTTGGATGTACTTATCAACATTAATCCGTGTCGCCATTCCAGCGCTCTCGGATGAGATTTGCGTGACAACCTCGGCATACGATACGCTACACTTACTCGTCACGTATTTTATGAGTGGTATAGACACTTGTCCTCCACATGTGACCATGTTGACGTTTTTAGCGTGATGTAAACACTCACAGTTTACGTTAGGTACACACATTCGACCAATTTTAGATGGTGTCATGTCGATGACAATTATATCTTGTGATAGAAATACACTTGCATTCTGACTCGCTGTATATGCATCTGTACAATCAAATACAATATCACACGATTTTGGATTATCTATGTAATACTGAATACTGTTTGAGTAATATGGAACATTGTCCGGTAGTGTCTTCGTGGATTCTCGACGCCCGACAAACGCCACGACTTCAAAGTTTTCAATCTTAAGTAACTTGCACAATAAATCGGTGCCTATGTTTCCAGTACCTATGATTGAAACTCTCATCTTACACTTGAATCCTTTTTAATCTTTAATATATACGGCTCATCGAATCCCGATGTGTCTTCAATCTCATATGTCGCCCCAAAAAATACTGCCCACTCGGAGAGTAAACGTGTACATGGGTCCACAATATTCATTTCCTTTGCATCGAGTTCTTCATTCACGTACTTTGTAACTGCTTCTTTTACATTTTCCACATCAACAAAGTCAAAATATTTATCTTTTTTGATGACGACGTGTCCTTCGCGACGACATACCGCACTGAAACGTGTGTCCAGTTCACCCGGTCCGTAGCACCCCCACACTCGTAACGAATGTGCATTTGGGAGTGTTTTAATTCGTTGGTCAATGATCCATTTCGAGAGTCCATACGGATCCGTCGGTGGATCACCACGTAACGCCGCACCACTCGAAAAATACAATAATTTACCTTTGAACGCACGTGTGACATTTTCAAACATGAGAATGTTCGTGTACGCCGTGGATGGGTTGTGTTGGTCGATGCTCGCGGCACAGTGTACGACAACGTCGTATGTGTGAGTTTTAAAGTATTCTTCAACCGCGTGTTGATCTGTGAGATCGAGTTCTTTTCGTGAAACACCTACCCAATGTGTATTCCTTATGAGGTTTTTACCGATGAAACCATTCGAACCAAGTACGCACACTCGTTTCATTTAATTAAAGAATACCTTCCTCTTTATGTCATAATGCCAAAGAAAGTGTGGTATGCCCCGAATAAATTTGAATCGTATGGTGAAGAAGAGATCAAGGCCGTTGAGGTTTGTTTGCGCGACGGCTGGCTCGCTGGTTTCGGTGATCGTTCTGTGGAGTTTGAAAAGCGTGTGGCAGACATCTTTGGAAAGAAACACGGACTTTTTGTAAACTCTGGAAGTAGCGCGATCCTTTTGGGTCTGTGTGCATTGAACCTTCCAAAGGGTTCTGAAGTCGTGACACCGGCGTGTGGTTTCTCCACAACCGTGGCTCCCTTGGTACAACTTGGTCTTAAACCTGTGTTTTGTGATGTTGGACTTAATTCCTACGTTCCGACGGTCGAACAATTGAAGGCGGTTGTGACTCCGGAAACCAAGTGCATCATACTCCCGAATCTTATTGGTAATGTGCCTCAATGGCAGGCGATCCGTGACGCGTTTCCAAACGTCATTCTCTTTGAAGATTCTGCGGATACCATCACAAAGACACCGTGTACCGACATCGCCACGACAAGTTTTTACGCGAGTCATGTGATCACGGCGGGTGGTGTCGGTGGTATGGTGATGTTTAATGACGAAGAACATCTTAAACGTGCACTCATGTTCCGTGATTGGGGTCGCATCGGTGATAACATTGAAGAACCCAGTGAGCGTTTCAATCACTCAGTCGATGGAATTCCCTATGACTGGAAGTTTTTGTATGGTGTCGCTGGATATCACTTGAAAGCGTGTGAGATGAATGCTGCATTTGGTCTCGTCCAGCTCGACAAGCTCGAAGGATTCCTAGGCACGCGACGCCAGATGATTGAACGCTACATTGAAAATCTGAAAGATACACCGTATTACACGCTTCCAGATGACTCCATGAAACCAAACTGGCTCGCAATTCCTTTACAGTGCCCCGATCGTCTCGAGCTTGTCAATTTCCTCGAAGAAAATGATGTCCAAACCCGTGTGACATTCGCAGGAAATATTACCAGGCACCCAGCGTTCAGGGAATACCTAAATGATTTTGAAAACGCTGATAAAATCATGCGCAACGGATTCCTTCTCGGCGCACATCACGGACTCACGATCGACGACGTGGATCGCGTGTGTGACTTGCTCAAGAAATTTGCTGCGCAGAAGCGAGGGAAATACTTTCACTAGATATATAAATGCCAAAAGCTTTGGTGACTGGTGGTTGTGGCTTCATTGCCTCTAATTTTTTAAACACCATGAAAGAACGATATCCAGACATCGAGTTTATCAACATCGATAAGCTCGATTACTGCTCGAATGTTGACAATATCAAACCCGGCATCGCGTCCTTCGTTCAGGGTAATTTATGTAACGCGGGTCTTGTTGAGAGAATAATTAAAGAGCATGCATTCGATTATGTGTTTCATTTTGCCGCACAAAGTCACGTGGACAACTCGTTTACAAGTCCACTTGGTTTTACCTTTGAAAATACATACGGCACACATGTACTCATCGAACTGTGTCGACGACACATCCCTAATGTTGAGTTCATTCATTTCAGTACCGACGAAGTGTATGGCGAATCTAAAATTGACACGCCTTTCACAGAAGACTCTGGCGTCTTGCGCCCGACGAATCCCTATGCCGCTTCAAAGGCCGCCGCTGAAATGATTATTAATTCATACATCGAATCATTTGACATGAATGTGAAGATTCTTCGATGCAATAACGTATATGGTCCAAACCAATACCCAGAAAAACTCATTCCAAAATTTGTCAGACTTTTAAAGGAAGATAAGAAATGTACCATTCACGGAACGAACAGTGCAAACATTCGTCGAGCGTTCATGCACGTTGACGATGTCGTTGATGCGGTTGATGTTGTGTGGAAGACTGGTAAGACTGGTGAAGTATATAACATCGCTTCAGATGATGAAATGAGTGTCATGGACGTGACAAAACTTATGATAAAGACAATCAAGGACACGGAAGATTATGATGCATGGATCGATTACGTAGATGATCGACCATTCAATGATCAGAGATACTACATTTGCGCGAATAAACTCAAGTCATTGGGGTGGAGTCAAAAGAAGACGCGTGAAGATCTCATTAAATTTCTGAAAGAACTATAGATGGATGAACTCGTACAGAGTGTCTACATCCTCATGGTGCTCTTGGCCTACGTGATGCGTAGAGCAGGAACATTTACGATGGAGGAAAAGGTTCGAATGCTTGAATTTATTGGAAAATTGAGCTCGCGAACATACATGCAAATACAAGCATCGCCCCACGACCGAGGTTCAAATATGAATACTTTTCAAATTGGTCATCTGTGAGACGATCTCGCGCGTCGAGTGTTGTTTTCGTCGAAAGACCTATGGTCCCGAGTGCCAAAATTGTAAACGGTAAAAAATGCGTTTGGTCGATCACGTCAAGTCCCGTGAGCGCCCAATTCGTACCACCGAAAACAACCCCATACATAGCAGATTTACCGGCAATGGCTTCCACAACTTTTGTGTCTTTCGCTTTGACACGTTGTCTCGGGCGCTGCGTCGGCCGTGCATGTGCGATTGTGAGTGTTTTAATCATTTGTCTTTTTGACCTTTTTACCTTTAATTAAGATTTCACGAAGAATGTAAATTTGAAGCGCGAGGCCAAGTGTCGTATATGTGAGTGTAAAATTCACACCAGAGCGCCTGATTTGATACACGAACCAGAAAATACTCGCAACAATACTAAGTATCACGTAATTTCGACTGTGACCCGTGAGATCACCCGTTTTACGAATTTTATCGAATGTTTGGTACATTTGAAATACACCAATACCCAGTGCAGCTATAGGTAGTGTGAGATCCAGGCTCATTTTTAATCTATGCTTATATAAAAATTATGGACGCCATCTTGAAGAAGTTTTCAGGAAAGATTGACGCACGAAGTGTTGTGAAGACGGTCGAGGAAATTAAGGTACAATACATCGACGATGGTTTGACCAAGGAAGACCTCCCACCGATCTTGGCGAAGTTGATGATGGAGGCCTCTAAGTTCAAGAATCTCGCGGGTGACGAAAAGAAGAAGCTCGTCGTCGGTATTCTTAACCATTTGATTGGTGAGATTGACGGTGACAGCGAAAAGGATTCTGAGTTTGAAGTCGTCTTGAAGTCCATGGTGCCGGCGATGGTGGATGGTTTCGCGAAGCTCCTCAAATTGAAGAATGGCCTCTTGTCGTGCTGCATGAAGTAATATAAGAGTTATATTCACTACATAGATAGTATGAAGTTTCCGCCACTCGCAACTATGATTGAGTATGGTATATACACAGTCAGGGAACTCGAAAGGTTTCATCAGAATATGTTACCTAAACGAAAAATCACCGTGTTAAAAGAATGTGAACAATGTTCATTCGTATACCCAGGTAACATGTGTAATAATTGCAATTAATCATATTTTCTGTCCCATTTCATTTACAAATGTGACAAAAAATATAGACTTATAATAGATATGTACATTTGGATCATAGTCTTGATCTTTGCATTCGTGTGGTACAGACGACGCGTGTCTGCATATGATACAGGGGTTATCGATAAATTGAAAGTCCGACCATTACCCAGTCAGTCAAAACCGAAAACACCTGTGAAAACATCTACACGAGATTTCACGAAAGTTAAAGAACACCCGGAATTAAAAAAGTTTCAGCGTCAGACGGCACAATATAAAGCTGTGGCAGAACGACAAAACGTGAAAGAAAAGGAAATTCTAAAGGAGTCTGCACAAAAAATTGCAGTGGAAAGAAATAAAGCAAATCAACAGGTTTCGACGATACAGAAACAGGGAACGAATGAATCGAGACAATTACAAGCCGCTAGCGCGAATGAAGTGCGAGGTATACAAAAACAGGGTACCATCGCCGCGGCGAGTATTAAAAATGCCGCAAATGTCGAAGCGCGGAAAATCAAAAATGCTGCTGATATCGATGCAAAACGTACCGTGACACAGGCAAGTCTCGAAGCCGTACGTATAGTAAAAGCTGGTAATGAAGAAGCGAACCAAATCAAAAATAAGAGTATCCCCGAAAAGTATAGGTACGTGCGAATTATTAGATACAAGAGCGGTGGAGATCATTGGATGAATATCGCCGAAGTTGAAGTGTATTCGGGTGGGACTAATGTCGCGAGAGGTAAGAGAGTCACTGCGAGCAGTCTATTATCAGGATCATATCCACACAGCAATCTCACGGATGGAAATCGCTCAAATTTCGCACACACGCATAATGGAAATGTGGAATGGTTTCTCATCGATCTTGGCGCCGAATATTCTATAAACGCAGTAGTCGTTGTTAACCGCGTCGATTGTTGCCAAGCGCGATTACGAAACACGAAAATCCAATTATCCAAATATAGTGACATGCGATCACCATTAGAATCACACCTATTTAGTACCGCCGAAGCGTCACAATCCACTGTGACGTGGTCACCAGTATAACATCTAATTCAAACTATATGATTAATTATTATAAGGATTCGAGTTAATTTCTCAGACTATATCATATAGTTATGAATGCAGTCACGATCAGTATATTACTATTACTGATCAGTGGTATGGTCGGTGCTTTCCTATACATTAAGAAGCTTCGAGCCACGAGTGCTGAAAACACCAAGAAACTCCAGGAGGCGACAGCACAAGTATCATCCCTTAGATCTGATGTCAGTGAGACGAAGGCTGAAGCCGAGGAAGCGAGCAAAAAGCTTGAAAATGAAAAGAAGGCGAAAAAAGCTGAACTCATGCGTATCGACGCAGATAGTAAGGCTGAAAAGGCGCGACGAGACGCACTTGAAAAGATGAAGGATGCAAAGATTGCGGAACTCACCGAAAAGAAAAAGCGTCAAGAAGCGGAAATCGCAAAGACCGAAGCGCGACGTCAGGCGGCGCTCAAAGAAGCAGATGCTGCGCGAGCAAAGGCGAAGGCTGCGAGAACTCAAGCGGATCGTGCCATCGGCGACGCAAAACGAGCGAAAGATCTCGCTAATCGCGCGAAACAAGTCGCTGATCAGCGCGCCAAACAAGCTGGTATTGAAATTGGTCGCGCGAAGACTCAACAGGCGCGCGCCGCGAAGGATGCGGCGATGGCGCGTCAGAGAGTCGCTAAAGCGGCGAAGGATGTGGCAAGTGCCCAAGCGCAAGTTAAGGGTGTTAACATAAAGCGTACCTTCGAAGATGCCGCCCGATACGGTGCTGTACCGGGATACTATACAAAGGGACACGTTTGGGCGGGTGACCACTTCAACGTGTCCGATCCGAATGTCTGTAAATCCATCGCGCGTAATAAAAAATTAGCCGTGTGGGGTCACAGGAACAATCTCCACGGTAACAAAAAGTATAAAAATTCATGCTATTTTTACAAGAGTGGACCGAAGTATGCAGGAAACGGTAATGACCGAGTCCATATGATTGGGTGCACATTCGGTGGTAATCCTAAGACGGGATGTGTACAACCTAAGCGTGAACCAGTATTTAAATGGGGTGCATATTGGAAGGGTCTTGATTTCCCAGGTAATGATATTTGGACAAAGTCGACATCGTCGAAGAGTGGATTTTCAAGGAGAATGAATAGGGCGCTTGCGAAGGTTCGGTGTCAAAAAGATAACAGGTGTGCAGCTTTAACATGTAATAATAGCGGAAGTTACTGTTGGGCTAAGAGCAAACTCGGAGGATCCAAAAGACATGGTGATAGAAATACATGGCGAGCCGATAGAAATTAGGTTTAGACAATGTCGTGGACGTCGATAATACATTTCTCCAGGATAAATAATCTCAACTAAGATTATAATGGATAAACGACTTATCGCCCTTCTTGTGGTCATCGCGATCATCACCGTGATTGGCTTCATGACTAAGTGGACCTTCCGCATCAGACGAAGCACGTATGACGGTGAAGATATTACCGAAGAAGAATTAGAAAGAATTGAAAAGGAACTCGAAGCCGAATTGGAAAAGGTGGAGGCGGAAGAAGGTTACGAAATGTACGAGGATGATTCAGATGACGAGGACGAGGACGAGGACGAGGATGAAGAATAATTCGGAACTAGATGTAGTATCATCAAATCAACACTTTTAAACCGTTAATCAAACCGTTTAAAAATGTCAGTATAATTAAATGTCGGCTGCGGCAACTCTATTGTTACTCGCATCATCTTCATTAAGCGTTGGTACCGGAGGTGTATACGCGTGTTCAGGTGGCAGTTTTGATGTCACTAAATTTGATCTTAAAACGTGTGATGTTTCTGTTTTTAACAAAGCTCTTAAGAAAGTTTCAAATGAATTGGGTATATCCACAAAAGAGGCGGGTGATCTCCTTGGTGATGATACACCGATCGACTGGGGAAGTGCAGCCGATGCACAACCCCCCAAAACAGAAGCTCAGATCCAAGCTAGAGTGGGTGATCCCCTCGGTGACGATGCACAACCCCCTAAAACAGAAGCTCAGATCCAAGCTGAAAAGGAAGCTGCCGCTAAAGAAGCCGAACGACAGCGGCTCTTGAAAATGCCACCGGATACGATCGATATAAAACCAGGCATTGTGAAAGGTGTTGAAATATCCAGTGATCCATCATGGGTAAACGCATCACCGGAAGATTGTTGGAGCATCATCAAAGATCAGCCAGCCTACGGCGGGGTCGTTGGTTGGGGGCACAGAAATGATAAACACCCAGATCCAAAATTAAAGAACTCGTGTTTCGTGTACACGCGGAATGATGACGGTGAAGCTATGCCACCGTTTCAAGGTGATCCCAATGACAAAATCACTATATCCGGATGTCACAAACCTGGTTTGAAATTAAGTGAAGGGTGTATGACAGATGAGGAAAAGAAATATTTTGCAAACCTCAAGCGTATGCCACCGGATAACGTGGATCGCGTGTTTGGTATACCCAAAGGTGTCAAGATTGAATCTGATCCATCATGGTCAGGTATGTCCGCCGAAGATTGTTATAAACTCGCGAACGACGCCGGTATTGAAGCGGGTGTGCGCGCGTGGGGATACAGAACCTCGGATTATAAGGATAAAAAACTAAGAAATACATGCTTCTTGTATAGAGACGATGTCTTCACAAAGTTCAAGGGAACGAATGACAAAACAGTCATCACGGCGTGTGTTGGACCCGGTATGAAAGTTAGTGATGGATGTTTAACAGCTGAAGAAATGGCACAGGAAATTCAAAGCACGTCAAAGATGCAAAAAGCACTCGCGATGGCTGCGATGGCGGCAAAAATGGCGGAACAGTTGGCAAAACAAGCCGTCGAGAAGGTTGCGCGTGCGGCAAAGGTCGCTGCGGCAGCCGTAAAAAAGGCTGCAGAGGAAACCGCGCGTCGTGTAGCTGCGGCTGCGAAAGCGGCGTTTAACGCTGCAAAGCAAGCTGCGGCAAAAGCGAAACAAGCTGCGCAATACGCGGCACGAAAAACAAAGGAAGCCGCGGAAGCTGTGGCGAATGCTGCTAAAAAAGCGGCCCAAGATGCCGCTCGAAAAACAAAGGAAGCTGCACTAGCAACCGCGAGAGCGGCTAAAAAGGCTGCAGTAGCAACCGCGAACGCTGTGAAAAATGCAGCGGTACAGAGTGCCAAACAGGCTGTCGCCGCCGCAAAGGTTGCCGCTCAGGCTGCAAAACAGGCTGCAACAGCAGTGGCAAACGCTGCAGCGAAGGCAGCTACAGCAGCCGCACGGGCAGCGAAACAGGCGGCTGAATACGCCGCGAAAAAAGCCGCGGAAGCCGCAAAAAAAGCCGCGGAAGCCGCAGCAGCTGCCGCGAACGCGGTTGCGAAAGCGGCAAAATCAGCCGTGAAATCGGTCGGAAAGGCACTTGGTTTCTGTTTCTCACCGGATACACCCGTGAGACTTGAATCTGGTGAACTCGTTCTCATGAAAGACATAAAACTCGGTGACGTTCTCGTGGGTGGTATCATCGTCGACGCAACCATGCAAATTAAAAATAGAACCAAAGATGTGTATTATAAAATTCACAGCAAAGAATTGAATGCGTTCATTTATGTCACGGGTGGACACTACGTCAAAAATGGTGACACATTTGTTCAAGTGTGTGAGTTACCAGATGCAATCCCAACGAACGAACACAGTGAAGAGTTATCTTGTCTCGTCACGAGTACTCATGAAATTCCAGTGGGCGAACATATCTTCTGGGATTGGGAAGATAACCTGGTACCCCAGACCAAATAATTTTATTTATCTATTATAATAAATAATGGCTTCAGCATTGAAAGCTCTTAAAGGTGCTAGTAAGGCAAGCTCCGCTGCTAAGTCTTTTGGTAAAATTGCTTTCAAGTCTGGTAAAAAGGTTGGTAAAAAGGGTATAAAAATAGCAAAAACAGGTGCTAAAAAGGGTGCTAAAATCGCCAAATCTCCAGTTGGTAAGAAGGCGCTCAAGTACGGGGCTGCCGCGGCCGTCGTCGGTGGTGGTGCGATGTACATGAATAAGAAACTCAAGGATAAGAGTGAAGCCGTGCAGGGGTGTGTGAAGGTGTGTCTTCCAGAAGGATATGATGAACACGTCTATGGTGGTAAGCCGAAATCAAGCTTGACTTACAGAACGATCGAAAGTGTCAAGGCAAAGGGTGCCGAGGTCGATGAAGACCAACCATTTTGTAATGCAGAGATCGATGATTGTGGCGAATTTTGTACAACTAAGTGCGAAGAAGCGAACCCGCTCGACGTTCCCGGTGCGGAACTCGCGAAGGCTGGTGCAGGTGCCGTCGCTGGTGCGGTGAAAGGTGCGACTTCTTTCGCTGCGAAAGGTATCTGGACCATGATTAAATTGCCGGTTTATATTGGGTGTGGTGTGTGTTTGTGTGCGATTTTGATTTACTTTTTCATGATGATGCGAAAGCCGGGTGCTCCACGTATGATGGCTCCACCACCCCCGAGATACTATTAAAGAAATAAAGAGTCTTTAATTTAATGATTTTGAGTATCGATGTCGGTATTCGAAATTTAGCCATGTGCTTACTTAACGAAACTTCTAACCTCGTCGTCCAATGGGACGTTTCGGGCGTTCCACCGGAACACAAGGATGGTATTTACGTTTCTTTAAGAAAGCATCTTGATGAACGCCCATGGGTCCTCGACGCTGATACGGTTCTCATAGAAAAACAACCAGATCGAAATAAAAAGATGGTTTCTGTCATGCACTTTTTACACGCGTATTTTATCATTAAAAATCCTAACGCCGAAACAATTCTTTATGATGCGCGACATAAAATTCCAGACGTCGCTGGACCGGGTCGTTCACAGTACCTCAAGCGTAAAAAAGTATCGATTGAGCGATGTGAAGCCTTTATCCGTCGTGATAATGTCAATGCACACTGGCTCGATACATTTATAAAATCAAAAAAGAAGGATGATCTCGCAGATACGGTCATGCAGGCATTGAGTTTTACGAATCGGATCGAAGTCGCGGCACCGACAAAAAAGAAAAAGAGTACGAAACTCATCCCTAGAAAACCAAACGAAAATCAAAAATCAACCAAATATTCAAAGTCAAACCTCGCGTGGATTTATCTCAACAAACCAGACTGCGAGTACCTCGAAAATAATAAACGGTTCATGAAAGACCTTCGACGCTACTACAGGGATATCGGAGATCTCGAAAAAGATCTCAATGTAAAATAAATGGCAATTGGCTCGAAACTCAATATTGCTGGTAAATATATGACCTATGTGTACTCGGTGATCGCTATCATCATCGCACTCGCATCCATCGTTGCGGGTGCTCAGTCCATGAAAGAAAAAGAGGAACGAAAGGCGATGGGGTACTTTGGTCTCGCGATACTCGTGAGTCTCGTCGTCATTTTGAATATCATCGTCGCGCGTCGTATGTATGGAGGACGTTTCCTTCTCGGTCTTGAGGGTGTGAGGTTTCTAACGTGATTAAAGATTTGAGGGGAACTAAGAATTAGAACAGTATGCAAAAAGATGTCTTGGACCACGGATTTGTACGATTGGTTGATCACATGCCGAGAGAAGATTTGGACACGTCAATCGTCCAAGCAGCTCGAGTCAGCTACGGAGACGGGACAAAGTCTTCACGTGGAGACCGAGGACTCCTCAGGTACCTGCTTAGACATTGGCACACGACCCCTTTCGAAATGGTGGAATTCAAATTTCATATCAAAATGCCCCTATACATCGCGAGACAGCACTTTCGACATCGAACAGCCTCAGTTAATGAGCTCTCCGCCCGCTACTCCGTCGTACCGAAACAGTACTACAACCCAGGAGTTCTACGAGGTCAGTCTCAAGTAAATAACCAAGGATCTGAGGGTGTCGTAGATGTTCACGAAGAAAAGA